>Ga0209062_1001052_pt1 | contig 57403 bp, 46 predicted proteins | sample Coa_R2_2_FD_187158 | JGI IMG/M metagenome (GOLD analysis project Ga0209062, IMG submission 187158) | Surface soil microbial communities from Centralia Pennsylvania, which are recovering from an underground coalmine fire - Coalmine... | ecosystem: Environmental > Terrestrial > Soil > Unclassified... | reverse complement strand
AACCGCATGAATGGGTGTTTCTGTCGCCCCTGCCGGGGCTTGTGGATACGTTGGGTCGTCTTCCCAGGGTTTCGCTGGCCTTCGGCTGCGCTTCACCCTGGGCTAACATCGGACGCCCCTGCCGGGGCTGAAAACAACAGAACACCACACACCTTGAAACTACTCGCAGGGGAGCGGCTCGTGGCTCGTTAAATGCGACAGTCTCATCGGGTTCCTGTATCAGGGGATAACAGGTTTTGTCCTGTTATCCTGTCTCACTCTCTGTCTTTCGGTTTTCTCTGTGCCCTCTGTGTCTCTGTCTGTGGTTCATTCCTGCTTTTGGTCGTGTCCCACGCATTCGTTCGCGCATTGTAACTACCATGCGCCTTGAGGTTTGGGCCGAGTCCGCGATAATAGTCCTTCGACATTCTCCCCACAGCGCATCATGGTTCTCACCTGCCCTCGCTGTCGTCGGTCGCTCTCGTCCGTTTCGGCGGAGGGCGCGCCGATGTTTTGCATGTATTGCGGGCAGAAACTCGGTGGGTCATCGGCACCTGCGGAAACGCGCACGCATACCTACAGTCCTCAGCCCACCGACGCACCGTCTGGCGTATCGGACACGGAAGAGCAACCGGCGCTGGAACCAGCTCCCGAGGAAGTGGGCGGCTACAAGCTTGTGAAACTACTGGGCGCGGGCGGAATGGGCGCGGTGTATGAAGCCGAAGCCCCCGGCTCCGGCAATCGCGTCGCGGTGAAAATCCTCTCGTCACGTCTCGCGGCCAACCCGTCGTCTGTTGAACGTTTTCGCCAGGAGGGGCGGCTGGCCAGCCAGTTGGCGCACCCACGCTGCGTGTTCGTTCTCCGTGCCGACACCGATAACGGTCGGCCCTACATCGTGATGGAGTTGATGCCCGGACGGACGCTGAAAGATCTCGTCGAAGAGCGCGGGCTTCTATCGGAAACCGACGCCATCAAGCGCATCCTCGATGTCATCGAGGGTCTCACGGAAGCGCACCGCGTCGGCATGATTCATCGCGACGTCAAGCCGTCCAACTGCTTCCTCACCACGGATGACCGCGTGAAGGTTGGCGATTTCGGCTTATCGAAGTCTCTGGCCGGCGGGCGCAGCGCGAACCTCACGCAGACGGGTGCGTTTCTCGGCACAGTACTGTTCGCTTCACCCGAGCAGATTCGCGGTGAACCGCTCGACTACAGCTCGGATGTCTACTCCGTTGCGGCCACACTGTACTTTCTACTCTGCGGCGAGGCACCGTTTCATCACGAGAGTGCTGCCGCGGCACTCGCTCGCGCGATCTCAGAGCCCCCGCCGCGAATACGCAAAAAACGCAAAGACGTCTCGGCGCGGCTCGAACGTGTTGTGATGCGAGGGCTGGAACGCGATCGCTCGCGGCGGTGGCAAACGCTGGAGGACTTCCGCGAAGCGCTCCTCGATTTGCTTCCCGGCCGACAGCGACCCGCACGTCCCCGGGCGCTCGTGAGTGCGTATTTCCTCGATCTGCTCTTTGTCAGCGTTGTGTTGCTCTTTCCCTGGGAACTGGTGCAGAAGGCATTTGGCTCACTTCGCGTGCACGCGGCCGGTATCAACATCGATCTGGTTGGCTGGGGGCTCACGATCGCCTACTTCACGTTTTGTGAAGGCATCTTCGGTGCGGGTATCGGCAAGCTCATGCTTGGCCTGCGCGTTGCGCGTGTGGGGCAGACCGGCCCACCGGGACTTTTCCGCGCGTTCGTGCGCGCGATCGTGTTCGCGTTGATCTGGATGTGGATTCTCGACGGTGCCCGGCTGGCGATGTTTCTGGTTACCAGAGGAGAACAGGCATTTGGCGGCGGGTTCAGTTTGTTCACTCTGGCCACGGGAACAGCCGCGCTGGCGGTGCAATTGCGGAAACCGTGGAACTTTCGCGGGTTGCACGACTTCGCCAGTGGGTGTCATGTTACACAAAAGCCGCTGCCGGCACGGAAACTCCGCCTGGCGATTCGCCAGCCTACTCCGCTGGAAGTATTCCTGCCCCCTCCTCCGCTCGATCCGCTCCCCGACACGGTCGGTGGATTTGTCGTTCGTGGACGGCTGACGGCCGATAGCAATGGCGAGCAAGTCTGGCTGGCGGAGGATCGCGGATTGGGCCGAACGGTTCTCTTGCGGCTTCGGCCTTGGGGCAGCACGCACTTGCCTGTGGACCCCGCTCGCCCCACACGTCTGCGGAGTCTTGGTCGCGGGACAGTAGGGTGGGGCGGGGCGGGTTTCGATTGGACCGCGTATGCCGCTCCGCTGGGCGGTCCACTCGCCGAGGCGATCCGGCCAGGCGATCCACTACCATGGGCGGATGCTCGCTTTCTTCTCGAACAATTGGTGGACGAATTTCGCGAAGCCGAAACAGATGGTTCGCTTCCCCCCCAGCTTGCGCTCGACCACATCTGGGTGGAACCGACAGGCCGCGTGCAAGTCCTTGACTTTCCGCTCTGCGCGGCTCGCTATCGCCATCACTTGCCGCTGGGGGTATTGCGCGAAGCCACGTCGCTCATCCTCGAAGGCCATCCGCGAACGACGGGTGGGAACGTCTCCGCTCCTCTGCCCGCGCACGCGATGACCGTACTCAATCGGCTCTTTGCAACCGACCTGCCGCTGGCGGAGTTTCAAAAAGGATTGGCCGAAACGCACGCTCACCGACCGGAAGTAACGCCGACAATGCGGGCAGCCCATCTGGGTATGCAAGCCGTTCTGCTGGCGTTGCCGCTGATTGTGCTCTTTGGGCTGACGTTCCTGACTGCTCTCGATTTCGCGTTTCAGGCGCATCTGCGTGCCGAATACACCAACCGAGCGGCGGCGGCCCTCGCCGATCCGGAGCAGCACGCGAAGATTGCCTCCAGCGGCGACCGGGTGCGCGACAGGGCACTGAAATCGGCGCTCGAGAATCCGCGCGTGCAGGTGCGCATCAATGACCTGGCCACACGCATGCAGGCCGAGGCCGATTTGCGGCGCGCGCAGCTGGTGCTTCCACAACGGTACGTGTTGGAGCAGATTGAGCGAACTCTGCCCGCAGATCCGACCGGGGGAGCGGGTTCACTTGCGGAAGTGCGCGAGATTGTGTTGTGGGCCAGCGCAACGGACAAATCGACCGCGGCGCAGTCCGATTCGCCGTGGGGGTCCAACACGGCGTCGGTGTATGTAGCGTTTCTGGTGATTCCACTGGGCCTGGTATTGCTGGCATCGCTGTTTCGCGGCGGTGTCTCGATGATGCTTGCCGGCGTGGCGATTGTCCGCGCCGATGGGCGGCCCGCGTTTCGGAGTCAGTGTGCGCTGCGCGCGGCGCTGGTTTGGCTGCCGGTGGGGACTCTACTCTTCATTTCAGCGCTGCTGCAGATTTATGCTCCGCGGCTGGCTTATCTGGCCGCGGGGTTATGGCTGCTGGCGTTTGTGCTCCTGCCGCTCTACGCATTTGTCGCGCTGCGATTCCCGTCGCGGCCGCCGCAAGACCGACTGCTGGGCACTTACCTCATGCCGGTATGATTCGCTCGGGCAACAGGCTTCGAGCCGGTGCCGTAATGGGCGAGCAAGCGACCGGGGGATGAACCACAAAGACCCAGCGCGGCAGAGCCGCCACAAAGCAGAAAACAAAAAGACAGAAGAGAATGACCACAAAAAAGCACAAAGGGCTCAAAAAAGACAACAGAGAAAGTGGAGTCGAATTCACTTCTGTCTTGGTTTTCTTGTGTGCCTTTTTGTCGCCATTCTCTTGGCTTCCCGGCGTTGACAAATTGACACGAAAATCATCGCGCCACACAAAGAAATCAAGCCGTTAGTAGTACAGAGAACACAGAGAAAACCAACACAGAGAAAGACACAAAAAGAAGAGTTTTGACGGGATAACAGGATCAACATGATGGATTCTGATCCCGTTTCATCCTGTCCAATTCTCTCTTTTGTCTTTCTCCGTGTCTCTGTGGTTCGTTCCTGCTTTCGGTCTTGAAGATCATTCCGCCACCGCTTCTTACCAGTCGTCATCCCAGTCGCGGTTGCGACGCCGGCGGCGACCACGACGGCGAGGTGCTGTTGGATCGAACGCCCGTTGCACAATGGGATTTTGCAGAGTGATCAGCGCCCAGATCCCAATCCCCGTCTGGATCGCCCCCGCGCATCCGAATAACGGCAACGCCACGATACCCAGAATCGCACCGGCCATCGCCCATCCGCGATTACCGATGGTTCGCAGGTGTCGCCCACCAATCGCCATCAGAAACGAATACGGCAACCCGAACACGGCCAGACAGCAACTCATCATGAACAAACCCGGATCGCCATTTCCGTTGTTCTGCTGCGCGAGGCCGATAAGAACCATCAGCGCACAACCCAACACGATCAGCACCACCCCGCCCCACCCGCAGATCTCCAACCACAACCCGGGGCCAGCGACAAGTTGGAGCGCTTCCTGACGATCGAGATTCCTCTCGTTGTCGTAAACACGTTCTCCCTCGTCCTCCTCGGGCGGCGGTTCGCCGGGGTTCTTGCCGCTGCCGCGATTGTCGCGGTCGCTCGGGACGAATTCGCTGTTGCAGTGGGGGCAGCGCACCGTCCAGTCGCGGTACGCGTCGTCGAGTTCCAACTGCTCGCCGCAAGTTGGGCACTTGATCATTGACATGCGGCACCATCGGGTCAGTACGCATCGGGAGGAGGAGAATTCATGCGGCGGCGAGCGGCGAACCCGGCTTTAACCTCTGGCTTACTCATCACCACCAGCGCCCAGATGCCGAACAGCAGCCCGAGAAAGCAACACCCGCCCAGAAAGGGGATGAACGAGAGGACAGCTCCGAACTTCACCAGCAGGGGACTACCCAAATTCATGAGTTTCACCCCCGCAACCAGAATGAGCAACGAAATCAAACCGTTCACCACGTTACACGGTATCCCCACAGCCTTGGTCAGGTCACGGGCCTGGTTCAACATGTCGATTGTTTCTTTCTTCTGGGCGGCGGGCATTTTTGGATCGTTCTCGATCTGCTTGATTGATTCGTCAAAACTTTTGTCAATATTCGGAAATTGAACAAGACCGTATGCCATGCTGATCAAGCCAATCGCGCCTATCAGAATCAGGCCAATGGCCGGGATCATGACCGCACCTTTGGCGGCACGGATCGCGCGCTCATTGCTGGGTTGCTCTTCGTGGCTGTCGTAATTATCGTCGGGGTAGCTGGACACCGGGAAATCCTCGTGAGGTGTACTCAGTAAGTAATGAGACTGAACGCATCGCGGCCGGTAAGAAGTGACCGACCTTTCAGAAACGACAGCTCGAGCAGAAACGCGCAGCCAACTACGACACCGCCCGCTTCTTCCACTAGTTTGCAGGCCGCAGCCATTGTGCCGCCGGTGGCAAGGACATCATCGACCAGGAGCAGGCGCAAACCCGGTCGAATGGCATCGGCGTGAACGTGCAACTCGGCTGAGCCGTATTCGAGATCGTACTTGTAGCTTCGCGTGGCTCCCGGCAGCTTGCCCGGCTTGCGGAGCGGAATAAGAGGTTTCTTCATTTCCAGAGCCATCGGCGCCGCGAAGAGAAACCCGCGCGCCTCGGCCGCTGCGATCGCATCGACTCTGACATGCGTGTAGTGTGCGCACAACTGATGGACGGCGAACGCGAACGCCTCCGGATTTGCCATGAGCGGCATGATGTCTTTGAACAGAATACCGGGTTTGGGAAAATCCGGTACATCACGAATAAACGTTCGAAGATCCATATTCTCGCTCAGTTGTCGTGTGCGGCGGCGGCAGCAGAGGCGCACAAAGCGGAGGATCGGCTCCCCCATAAACCGCCCCTCGCCTCTGGTGTCGTGCTTGTCTTAGCGTACCATGTCCCAAAGTAGTAGGCACACTCCGTGTGTCGTTGCCTTTTCGAAAGTCCTCGCAGTCTTCGTGTCGCGTTTGACGGGAAGTGACATGACTCTGTCCATTCGCCGGGCGACCCCGGCTGACGTACCGGTGTTGGTCGCGTTCAACGCAGCGATTGCGTGGGAAACGGAACACAAGCGGCTCAACACCGAAGTGCTGACGGCCGGCGTGTGTGCGGTGTTTGATGATCCCACGCGCGGATTCTATACGGTCGCCGAGCGCAATGGCGAAGTCGTCGGTCAGATGATGGTTACCTACGAGTGGAGCGACTGGCGCAACGGCTGGTTTTGGTGGATTCAAAGTGTTTATGTCCGCGAAGACGCGCGACGCGGAGGAGTCTTCCGCGAACTTTACTGCGTCATCCAACAACAAGCCGTCGCCGACTCATCTGTGATCGGCCTACGCCTCTACGTCGAGACGGATAACACGCGTGCGCGCGACACCTATCGGGCACTGGGAATGACCGACACGACCTACGGAATTATGGAAGTCTACCCTCTGCCCGGACGCGACGCACACATCGGATAGCGGTGGAAAAGCCGGATTCACCGCAGAGGGTACGAGAGGGCACATGAGAGAGAACAGAAAAATACTGAGATGAACCCCAAACTCTCTTTGTTTGTCTTTTCTCCGCGCCCTCTCGTGCCCTCTGCGGTGAATCCGGTTTTTGTCTTTCTCTCCTCATACTACTTTCCACTTTGAACTCTTCCGACCTGTTTCCACCCGAGTGGTTTGCCGCGGGCGTCGTGACCGCCGAGAGCGCCGCAGATTTCACTCGCCTCGCCGCAGGTGCACCCGCGTATCCTGCCCGCCACTGGCGCTGGCTCGCCTTTCGGGACTGGAGTGAGGAACGCGAACGGCTGACTGCGGATGAGTGCCGTGCGGCTTATGGGTTGGGTGAATGGGTTGCGCAATCCGACATCAATCTCGGCACCGCAATGATGTGCCACGTACTTCTTCAACGGAATTGCCCCACCGATGTGCGCGAAACCGCCAAACGAAGCGACTGCGCGGCGGTACGCCGCACAGCCGGTATGCGGTGAAGTCGCTCAGCGCCGGACCTTCTGCGTACCAAAGCTACCGAGCAGCGGATTGTACATCGTGACGCTGTAGCGCGCCTTGTGCGTGAACGGATTGACGAAGTGTCCTCGACGCTGCACAGAGCCAATAACGGGGTGCAGTCGCGTCACGGCCGGAACCACCGCTCCCGTTCGGCTGTCGATCGTGGCTGTTTTCGTTGTCAGCACGTTGCCGTGTATGTTCTGCGCGTCGGCGGTCCCGACCGCGAACGCCATCAGCACCACCAGCGCCACAACGAACTTCCGCATGGCTCCGTCCTCCGTGTCCACTCCTGCTGCAAAAGAGAACACGCCAGGGCGGGTCCTCATTTATTCAACCGGCTTGGCAATCTTCGGCATCCCGAAGAGCGCGGAGGTAATCTCTTCGGTGGGAGACTGCGGAGTTTACCGATGACCGTGCGGATTGTAACGGCTCAACGTCCTTTCACCCCACCCAACTGGCGTCGGTAATGGTGAAGTTCACCAGTTCCTCGGGTTTGAACCATAGTGCGATTTCGCTAGTCGCGTTCTCGAGGCTATCCGAGCCGTGAACGAGGTTGTTCTGCACGCTGAGAGCCAGGTCGCCGCGAATCGTGCCCGGAGGAGCTTTTGCGCCGTCGGTCACGCCCATCAGGTTGCGGCACACTGCCACCGCTTCGCGCCCCTCCCACACCATCGCGACGGTTGGGCCGCTCGTCAAAAACGACAGTAGGCTCTCGTAAAACGGCTTGCCTTTGTGCACCGCATAGTGCTTCTCGGCCAGTTCGCGGCTCGCGGAAACGAGCTTCAGGCCGGCCAGGCGCAATCCCTTCCGCTCGAAGCGTGCGGTAATTTCGCCAACCAATCGCCGCTGGACGGCATCCGGCTTCAACAGGATGAGTGTTCGTTGCATGGCTATGGCCTCAATTCGTGGAAAGTCGCGTTCTCGTCATGGTGCGGAACAATTGGGGATTCGTCCACGGCGTTCGGTTCGCTTCAGCCTGGTAAAGGCTGTGTTGCAATCCTCGGGTCGGTTGTCTCTGGTTTCGTTTGTTGAGAGTCGTTTCCTCGCAGATTTCGACAACCTCAACCGAGGATTGCAACACAGCTTCTGGTAAACCCTGCGGATTGTAACGCGAATCCGACCAGTACGGCCGGCCGTCACAGGTTCCGGGCCTGCACTCCTAACCTCACCTCCGTCGATTGAAACCACCAGACCATTTTTCGCAGACCAAGACCAGGATGGTGGCATGTCCGGTCTCTCGACCCGATTCCCCCGGTGGATTTTTGGTGCGGCCGTTGCGATTTCGTTGGCGTACGTGCCGAGTCTCACGACTCCGTTCGACTTCATCGATGATGGGAATCTCGTTTACCCCGCCCCACCCGGAACTACTCTTCGCGGTCATATCGAAACCTGGTGGAGCGATGTGGTTGCCAATGTGAACCACCTCGGTCCCTTTCGCCCCACGCTGTGGGCACACTGGCATCTGCAAGCCAACCTGTTCGGAGCTGATCCATTTCTCTGGCGATTGTACCGGTTGGTATGGGTCGCGCTGGCGGCCGGGATGCTCCTCTGGTTGTTGCGTGAACTGCGTGTGCCTGCCCCGACGGCGATCTTCGCCACCGCGGCCGCGATGTGGAATCCCTATCGGGGGGAAATCTGGACGAGCCTCACGCTCTCCGAAGGCGTGGCGATGCCCTACGCCATATTCGCGCTCGTTGCCGCCCGACGCGGCGCGACCGCCAACCGGCCGTGGATGTGGGACCTGGCGGGAATGGCCTGCGCGCTCGTCGCGTTGGGTTGCAAAAACACCTTCGCCGCGATCGTACCAGCGCAGATCGTACTACGCATGTGGCCGGATGGACTTGCTCTGCGCGAAGCCATTCGCCAGAACACTCTTCGCTGTGTGCTGCTCTCGTTTTCGCTGGCGTTGCCCGTCGTCCATTTCATTTACTTCAAACTGAACTGGCACGCGGGGCAATATCAGCCGCCAGGTCCCAACTTCGCACAACTGGGACGGATGCTCTCCGGGCTGAAAGGCGCGATGGGAATGGACTTCCTCGGTGCGGGTATCGCGGCGGCTGTCGCGTGTTCCGCGCGGGGGTTCGCTGTTCTGCGTGAATACCGAGCCGCGCTGCTTTGTGGTGCGGTCCTGACCGCAGCGGGGATCGTGGTGTATCTGCCGATGGACATGATGTCGGGTCGGTATACTCTGCCGGCTGCGTGGGGGCTGGACATCCTCTTTGCGCTGTTGTTGACGGCCGTCCTTCGCACGTCGATTGGATGGCGACGAACGGCAACCTGGGTCGTCTTGATTGTGGGGCTCATTGCGGTGTTGTGTGCCTGTGTTCACCGTCAGGAGAAATTCCAGGCTCGCGCCCGGATGCTCTGGGACGTGGTCCATCACATTGAGACGACCGCACCGCCGAATGCAACAATTGCGTGGAAGACCGGCGACACGGCCCGCGGCGAACTGGGTGTGGAGGAAGGCATTCATATGCAGTGGCATCTTGCGCGTCGCGGTCGATCGGATGTGCGAATCGCCCTCCTCGACTCCGACGAACAACCTGTGTCGCGCGTCGAACTGGCGCCAGCCGATGGCAAAGCGCTCTTCCGTATCGTTGCTGGAGAAGGTAAAGACAGACAAGGATGGGAGACGGATCGATCTTTTTCGGTGAAGTACCAGTTCGGACGGAAGCGGTTCGGTTGTCACGTAAGTCGGTTAGATGTCGCGAGTGTGAGAGCACCCGGCGGCAACGATCGCTAACTTTTCCCAGTTCCCGCCATGTCAATTACGCACAGTCATAAGCTGGTTCTCCCCTCCGACGCCAACCATCACGGCACGCTCTACGCCGGCGCGATGCTCCGTCTCGTTCTCGAAGCTGGCTATGCCACCGCGTGGAAGCATGTTGGCCCACAAGCGAATCTGGTGCTTCGCCGTGTGCTGAATATGGAATGCCTGCGACCGGTGCCGGTGGGGGTGGTGGTGGAGATTCAGGGCGCGGTGCTTCACCGCTCCGCTGCGTACCTCATCTGCGGGCTGGTAGGTATGCCGTGGGGCGAGGAGGAAGGCCCCTGGGTGGAGGCGCTCTTCGGTTTCGCGCAAGTGACCGCGCATGGCAAGCTCGCGCACTTCCCCGATCACCTCCCCGCCGTCAGCATCCCTTCCGGTGCTACTTGGGAGCGCCTCGCACGCCGCATGAACAAGCTCCTCCGCGTGCGGTGATTAGCAGCAATTCATATACTCATCTCATCGACCGGAACACCCCTCGTGAGGGGTGGCTCAACGGCCTTTCGTTGCCATTTCGCCATCGCGAGTTGTTGCCATGCCCGCTGCCCCCTCGCCGCCTGCGTTTGAACTCGATACCGCTGCCGCGATTCAGCGGCTGCTCCGCTTCCTCTCCGTCACCGCCATCACCGGTCATGAAACTGCCATCGGCGAAGAACTGGTCGCAGCGCTCAAGGAAATCGGCGTACCGCCTGACGCGATTATGTTCGACGATGCGAATACGCGCATCCCCGAGCCAACGCCCATCGGCAACCTGATCGTGAAGTTACCCGGCACCAGCAAGAAGAACACAAAGCCGGTTCTCTTCATGACGCACATGGACACCGTTCCGCTGTGCGCGGGGGCCAAGCCCAAGGTCGTCGGCAAGCGAATCGTGAACGAACTCGAAGGCACCACCGCACTGGGTGGCGATAACCGCAGTGGCTGCGCTGTTCTGGTCACGCTCATCGCTGAACTCATTCGGCAAAACCTCCCACATCCGCCCCTTACGCTCCTGTTCACTGTGCGCGAAGAGAGCGGGTTGTTCGGCGCGAAGCATCTCAACCCCACCGAACTGGGCGGACCAACGGTCGGTTTCAATTTTGATGGGAAGAGTGCTGCGGATGTGATTGTCGGTGCGATTGGTGCGGATCGCTGGACGGTGGACATCCGCGGTAAAGCGGCCCACGCGGGCGTGGCACCGGAGAAAGGCATTTCCGCGACGATGGTGCTGGCGCTGGCGATGGCTGAGGTGTATGACGGCGGGTGGTTCGGCAAAGTCGTGAAGGGGACGCGTGAAGGAACGAGCAACATCGGCTTCGTGGGTACGCTCGACGGCAAGAGCGCCGGCGACGCGACCAACGTCGTGACGGACTTTATTCACGTCAAGGGTGAGAGCCGCAGCCACGATGCCAAGTTCGTTCGCGAAATCACGGCGGCATACAAAACCGCATTCACCAATGCCGCCAATCGCGTCAAAGATAATGAAGGCCGACACGCGAAGGTGAAGTTCACCTCGCGTTTGGATTACGTGCCGTTCCGGTTGAAGTCCGACGCCCCTGTAATTCGCCGGGCGGAAGCGGCGGTGCGTGCAATCGGCCGCGAGCCGAACTTACGCGTCACCAACGGCGGGCTGGACGCCAACTGGATGGTGAAACACGGCATCCCCACCGTCACCTTTGGTGCCGGGCAGAATGAGATTCACACAGTCAAAGAGTTTGTGGACCTCACGGAGTTCGAGAGCGGATGTCGCGTCGCGCTGGCACTGGCAACCGCAGAGTGAAGATTGAAGAAGAGCGGCAGATGACGCAGATAACACGGATTAAGGCAGAAGAAAGAGATCAGAGGTCAAATTCAATCATTCTCTGATTTCTGATCCGTGTTTATCCGCATTATCTGCGGCTCCTCATTTTCAGTCCTCAAAAGTTCGTCTTGTACTTGTCGGCGAGCTTGCGGCGAGTTTCGGACATGGCTTGGTCAATTGCGGTCCACATCGCGATGCGCTGCTTCTGGTCGTTGGCGATCACCTTTGCTATTTCGCCCTGCACTTCCGGGAGATTGGTGCTGAGTGCCTGCGGCGCAAAGGCCAGTTGCCGATATCCTCCCCACCAACCACCCCAGCCGTAGTAGGGCAGACGTTGAGTGTAAATGTAACCTTTCTGCGCGATGGCATTCGTGTCAATCGGGACTCCACGCAGGCTTGCGGCAATCGCACGCAACTTTCGCGCAGCCTCGTAAGCGGCATCTACTGCCAGCGGATCGACGTGCCGCCGCGACAGTTGCTCGATCTGGAGTGCGGCCTTGTCGTGCCATGTCGCCGTCTTGTTGTAATTGTTATTCTCTTTCACGCGCTTGATGTCGTCGAGAATTGTGTTCACTGCCGCCAGATAGCGCTGAGTTGCGGCAGCGGTCGGCCCTTTCTCGGCTTCGTCGGGCGTTGGGATCTGCGTTTCCGGACGCGGAAATGCGAACAGAGACACCACTCGCTTCAGATCGTCGGCCGACATCGAGCCGGAGAGGATCATCTTCTGGTCAACGAATGCGACGTCCCACTGCTCCATACCCGGGATATAGATGCCATACCCATCGATCACCTCCAGGAACAAATCCTTCAGGACCGATTTGTAGCGCCGGGATTCGTCCGAGAACTCAACCGTAATGGTCGCCTGTACGCGATCGCTGATGTTTGCGGCGAAGGTCAGTCCCTTCGCTTGCGAGAGAAAGACCGCGAGTGCGTGCTGGTTCACGCCCTTGTTCTTCGCCATGACCGGGCTGGCACCGAGTCCGAACTGCAAGATGCGAGGATCGACCACGTCTTCCAGATCGAGCGCGATGGTCACAGTGTTGTCCTTCGCGTCGTCGGCGGCTGTTCGCAGGTATGGCGATAGCGACGGCAGTTTGTTGGCCTTGGCCGCCTTGAGCCACCGGGCCACGTACTGCCGGTCAGCGGGGTAAACCGCGGCGAAGATATCGCCCGAGAAACTGGTGAAATAGAGATTGCGAGGCGAGAAAGCCGTCAGTTGACCGGCAATCTCATTCATGGCTCCGCCTTCGTACGCAGCCAGATCCTTGAAGTTCGGCAGGTTCTTGACTCGAACAAACCCAACCTGCAAGTCACGCACCATCGATGTCAAGTTCACTTCCGCGGCGACGGCAACAAGTTCCGAATCGGCCGGAAAGAACCCCAACCCGCCATAGCCGCTCTGCTGAATCCGCGCGGCCCAGTTTTCTCTCTTTGCCAGTGGGCTGCCATAAGCACGCTTGACGTCGATCAGGACGATGGCGTTGGTTTGTGCGGGGGCATGCTTGAGCAGAGCATCGTAAGGACCCGCAGCTCCTGCCTGCGAGGTGCAGGTCGCGACGAGGAAAAGCACCGCGAAAGTCACGAAGCGAGACATGGCGCAATCTCTCTGGGATAGGGGATGCCCAATTATCCTAGAGAGATTTACCGCACGAGAGATCCAAACATTCGTCTCGTGTTTTGGGTCCGCGCTCGCATCCGGGAGTTTCACGCTACGCTCAAGCGGAGCACGAGATTCTCGGATGCGCCTTTTTTTCCGCGATTCTCTGCGGATTCTCACATTGCAGCGGGAGCGGCGAGCGGCGGATTGGTCCGGTTGTAACCGCCGGCACGATGCAGGATCGACCACGCTTCGACTTCGCGGTTGCCCGCATCCACGGTGACAAGGAAGCGCCCGCCGTGGACTTCGCTCTCGTAATACTTCGCTTCATCTTCCGGGATGCCCAGGCCGATCAGCGCCCCCACCAAACCCAGAATTGCCGCACCGCCGGCCGCGTTGAGGAGGATGGTGCCCAGCGTGCCGATCGCGAGCACGGGCCCGATCACTGGAATCGTTCCACTGATGATCCCCAATCCCACAAGTGCCCCAGCACCCGCGCCGACAACCGCGCCGGCTGCGGCACCCTCCTCCGCCATCGTTTCGCCGCCCATTTCTGTTACAACGCGGCCACTGCTATCGCGCGCAATCATCCCGATCCGATCGTCGGCAAACCCGGCGGTGCGCAAATCGTTGATCGCCTGTTCCGCCTCCGCACGGGTATAGAAAACGCCGACAACAGCATTCTGATTACTTCTTTTCATGGTTGCATCTCCCTGGTCGCGGGGCCGATCACCATCGGGTAGCCCCATGCCCGCTTTCCCGACATGAATTGAGGGTGCATACCGGGTGCCGAAATCGGACAGAACTGCCTCTGCCGCAGTTGGAATGAAAAAACGCAGTCAGACGCGCAGCGATGTGCGTTCGATTGCTCAAGGGATTGTGGGGAGGAGAAGAGAAAAAGTCGAAGAGCCGCAGATGACGCAGATAAACACAGATTAAAGACAGAAGGCAGAGCAGAAGAGTTTGGACGGGATCACAGGATCACACACGATTCTGCTTCATCCTGTCTCAACTTTCTTCTCTCTTCAGTTGATCTGCGTCTTTCGGCGTTTATCTGCGGCCGCTCTTCTGCGTCTTTACACGCGATGGGCATATACGAAGCGAACGAGACCAAACGCCAGCGCGAAAAAGAATCCGCGCCAGAAGTGATGCCTCGGACTTTGACCACGCGGCGCCCACACGAACACCGCAACCAGATACGACAGCCCGCCGGCAATGAGCGGGGAAACCATAAGGTTGGCGAGCCGCAATGCGAAGGTTGGGAGAATGAGATTCGGCTTGAAGATCAGACTCAGTCCGCCACAGATGCCGCCGAACACTGCGAACAAGAACAGCCACCCACAACCATCCTGTTCCTGAACGGTATCTTTGCCGCTTCGGCTCCGCCGCGATTCGGTCGCGAAGTCGAACCCGATGCTGCCGAAGATTTGCAGTCCGACTTCGATAACGATTTGGAAGATGAGGGCGAGGATTTCTTCCATTAGGCGCCCCTCGGCATGTTGATGTGTGGCGGGCCGATGGTGGGACTGTGCAGCGCCTTGTCCCACTCTACCCTAATTCATGTTCCGGAAGAGGATGTCTGGTTTGCAATGAGTGGTTTTATAGAGTGGTCCGCTCACTCCGCGAGCGGGTCGCTCGAAGAGCGACATTTTGCTTCGCCAGCCGAAATTCCATCTTGTCGCTCACAGCGTTCGCGACACGCTCGCTCCGCGAGCGGACCACTCTATAAAACCGCACGGGATCAATGCGCCCCCCAACCGGATCATGTCTAAGAAGGCTTCGCCGGCATCAGTTCGCGTTCGATGAATGTGGTATCCACTTTACCCGCGATGAAGGCCGGGTTGTCGAAAATCGTTTTCAGAATGGGAATCGTCGTGTGGATGCCTTCGACGATGAACTCGCGGAGACATCGGCGCATTACCGCGAAGGCTTCTGCTCGCGTCGGTTGATGCACGAGTAACTTTGCCACCATGCTGTCGTAGTTGGGTGGGACGCGATAGCCGGTGATGACGTGCGAATCGAGCCGCACGCCCGGACCGCCCGGCGGACGCCAGGTCTTCACAACACCAGGACTGCCGCGGAAGTCGTTGGCGGGGTCTTCCGCGTTAATGCGAACTTCGATGGCGTGGCCGCGCTGCACAATGTCCTTCTGCTGGTAGCGCAGAGGTTCGCCAGCCGCCACACGAATCTGTTCGCGGATGAGATCGACGCCCGTCACCAGTTCCGTGACCGGGTGCTCCACCTGAATGCGGGCGTTCACTTCGATGAAGTAATAGTTGTTGTCCTGATCGACGAGGAACTCGCACGTGCCGGCGTTGTAGTAGCCGGCGGCTTTCGCCAGCCGTACGGCGGCAGCACACATCTCCTGCCTGACTTTTTCGGGCAAGGAGGGCGAAGGTGACTCCTCCACGAGCTTTTGGTGCCGGCGTTGGAGCGAGCAATCGCGTTCGAAAAGGTGGATGACGTTGCCGTGCTGGTCGCCGATGAGCTGCACTTCGACGTGGCGCGGGCGGTCGAGGTACTTCTCCAGAAACACGCTACCGTCCTTGAACGCAGCTTCCGCCTCAGTCCGGGCCGCGTGGAAGCCCGAGGCGAGCGAAGCATCGTCACGAGCCACGCGCATTCCGCGTCCCCCGCCGCCCGCCGATGCTTTGATGAGCACGGGGTAGCCCACTTGCCGCGCGAACTTCTTGGCTTCGTCCTCCGAGTGAACCAGCCCGTCGCTGCCGGGAACGGTCGGGACTTTCGCGGCCTTCGCGACCGTTTTGGATTTGTCCTTGTTGCCGAGCCGGTCCATTGCGTCCACCGGTGGACCGATGAACTCAATCCCGGAGGCCCGGCACTGTTCGGCGAACTTGCTATTCTCGGAGAGGAAGCCGTAACCGGGGTGGATGGCCTGTGCGCCGGTCACATCGGCTGCGGCAATGATGCGCGGAATCTTGAGGTAGCTCTCGGCCGAGACTGCTGGGCCGATGCAGATGGTCTGATCCGCGAAATCCAACCACGGCGCGCCGCGATCGGCTTCGGAATAGACCGCGACGGCTTCAATGCCAAGATCGTGACAGGCGCGAATCACGCGCAGTGCGATCTCCCCGCGGTTGGCAACCAGAATTCGCTGAAACATCGGCATGAGTTGTAAAGTCGGAGTCGAAAGTCGTGAAGTCGAAAGTCGCCAGCCATTCAGGTCATCGACTTTATGACTTACGACCTGATGACTTTCGACGACTCAACCCGGGTCCACCCGGAACAGGACGTCTCCGTATTGGACGTACTCCCCGCTCGACTTGCAGATCTCGACAATGGTGCCGGAGCAGCCCGCCACGATCTCGTTGTAAATCTTCATCGCCTCAATGGTGCAGACAACCGTCTTCGGCGTCACCTTGCTGCCGAGCGAGACGAAATCTGGTTTCTTCGGATCAGGCTTCGTGTAAAACGTGCCGACCATCTCCGACTTGATTTCGATGAGCTTCTTTGTCGGCGTGGAAGTCGAAGGGGCTTTCGGTTCGTTGCTGCTGGGTGCGCTCGTGGAATTGGCAGAGACGGCGGCTCCCCCGACCGGTGAAACCGGCTGAGATACCGCCAGCGGAGCGGGGTAATACGCCGGAATCGCGGAACCCTTGCGGAGCCGGATGCGTTGATCGCCTTCCTTGAGGTCGATCTCTGCAAGATCGTGCTCCGACATCAGTTTCAACAGATATTCGACCGTGCGCACGTCGAACGGCCGGGGCACATCCCGTTTGTCGTCGGCCACCGCGTGACCCCCAAAAACAACGCCCGGCAGAACCGGGGGATAGACGGGTACTCTATCGCCTCGGACTCCGTTCGCCCACCATTTCTGTCACGAATGATTTCGGCCAAGAAGAACTAATCACAAAGGCGCAGAGACACAGAGAAGACAAGAAGAGCGAAGAGGATGATACTTGGGAGGAACGTCGGCCCGAACGGATTTTTGTTCTGCAGGGTGGCGTGTTCAATCCCTGCAAATTCTCTAAAAACCGGTGGCGTAATCAGCGAGCAAGAGGGGATAACCGGATCAACACGATGCGTTCTGATCTGGTTTCGTCCTGTTATCCTGTCTCACTCTCTGTCTTTCGGTTTTCCTGTGCCCTCTGTGTCTCTGTGGTTCATTCCTGTTTTCGGCCTCGAAGGTTATTTCGCCACCGACTCTTATGTTCTCTGTCTCTTCTCTGTGTTCTCTGTGTCTCTGTGGTTAGATCTGTTCCAGTTACACGACCGGCGGCGCGGCGATGACGCGGAGGATGGCTCGGTTACGTCCGGTTTGTTTCGCTTCCTTGAGCGCTTCCGCCGCGACTTCGCGCAGTTGCTCGTATGTGGTTGACGTGTTCGCGTCGGCCACGGCGGCTCCGACACTGATCGTCATCTTGATGGTGTGGTTGCTGTAGACGGTTTCACCCGCTTCCACGTTCGCACGCAACCGCTCGGCGAGCACTTCGACGCCAACCAGATCGGTTGCCGGCGCCACGACCAGAAACTCCTCCCCACCCACGCGGCCGACCGAGTCCGACGCGCGCACGGAAGATTGCAGAATATCCGCCAGCCACACCAGAACCTGATCCCCCGCCGTCTGGGAGTAATCTTTGTTCACGCGGCCGAAGTAGTCGGCATCAATCATGAGCAGCGCAATTGGTGTTCCCGTCCGCTTCCGGCGATCAAGTTCGTTGCGGGCGATCGAATCGACCGCCCGGCGGTTGGGAAGACTCGTCAGTGGGTCGGTCGCCGCGAGTTTCTCCAGAAGTTGATTCTTTTGTTGAAGCTGGAGAAGGACTTGTTCGAGTTCCAGCGTTCGCGTGTGGACCCGCTGTTCGAGTTCGAGATTCAATTTGCGTAATTCATCGAGCAATTGCTCGTGGCTGCGTTCCAACAAAAGCGACCGGGCGATGGTGCGCAGCGCCTGGAGGAGGTCTTCGGCCCGCCACGGTTTGAGGACGAGCCGGTGGACCTGGCTGTGGTTAATGGCATCCACCGTGTCTTCCATGCGGGCGGCACCGGTGATGAGTACGCGAGCGGTGCGTGGGGCTGTGCGGCGAAGCCAGTCGAGCAGATCCAGTCCACTTCCGTCGGGCAGTTGGAGGTCGCAGAGAACGATGTCCACGGAACGCTGCGCAAGCGTTTCCCGACCGCGCTCAATATTCGGAGCAGTCAACACTTCGAAGTCGGCCGCCAGTTGCCGGACCAGTATGGCCAGCACCAGGGGGTCGTCATCGATCGCCAACACCGAACACTTGTATCGAGTGACGTTCATCAACGGGCCTGACCCAGGATGACTCCAGCTCCCGATTCCGGTTCAGGCAAGGATGCGAATCACTTGCCGGAACCGGCCAGGCACCCTTTGTGAAACCGGGAACAACGCAACCAGACCGGCCAGAGGCTTTCAGGCTGCGGGGCATCAGTCACAAGCAGTGTACAACACGATGTTCACTCCGGTCGCGCCGCACGCGCAAGTTTACACAGTGGGGCGAAACAATCGGATCGGGTAAATTACGGGTTTTGAGACTGATGTGAGAGTTTAGGTAGTTCAAACATCACGCGAAGTGTGCAGCATCAAAAAAAGACTGGAGAAAGCGACGAAAAAATGCCGATTTTAGTTATCTTGCCGCTTGATTGGCGGGAAAATACCGCCTACAATCGGGCTGTTAAACGGGGTCAGCCCCCGGAACATCCTGCGACGCGAGCCGTGCTGCCGCCGGCTCGACTGGGCCGTCTCGCTCGACGGAACCGCCTATATTCGGCTAACTTACGTCACTGTCGCTGAACTCGCTGGACTGTGTGACGTTGAATGCGTCTGATACGACGAGGCCGATAGCCGACTGGGCCAAACCCGTTGATTTGCCAAGACCCTCGGTCGAGTCGGGGATTTTTTTTCCCCCTCTCCGCAAGATTGGAGAGGCGCCACCACGCTGTTGCTTCGTCCTGGTATGATTCCGACTAGAGGCTCCGTATTTACCCGCCACGAACCTCATCCGACGCAAACACAGGAAAAGGCCGCCATGAAGACCGCCAGGCGTAAGCGATCCGGTCAGTCCGCAAAGGTCGATGATACCTCCATCACGACCTTCTCCTCGGACCTGCTGACGCCCGAAGAAGAACGCGAATTACTCACCAGTTTCTGGGACTGCAAAAGCGAACTGGTTCGCGTGCTCCTCCGTCACTACCCCGACCTGCGGGCCGTCCGTCCGCCGCTCGAACCGTGGCCGATGGCACAATTCATTCGCGAGCACTGCACCGACGAACGCTGCGACGTGATCGCCGTTCGCCGTCTCCGTGACCGTTACGTCCACTACAAGCACCGGCTCGCCAGCGCCAACATCCGTCTCGCCGCCCACGTCGCCAAACGGTTCCGTCACCACAGCCTCGCATACAGCGACCTTCTCCAGGAAGCCGTCTGCGGACTGATGCAGGCCATCGACCGCTTCGACGTTTCGCACGGCACCCGCCTCGCCACCTACGCGACGTGGTGGATTCGCCAGACGCTCCAGATCGCCGTGGCCCGGCAGAGCCACCTCGTCAGCTTGAGCCCGCACCACTTGCAGGAACTCGGTCTTCTCCAGCAGGAAAGCGAAGCACTGGCACACGGCGGAAAGCATCTGCCCAGCCCACAGGAACTCGCTCACCGCACGGGCAGCTCGCTCGAACACCTCACGCACCTCCAGACCGCCACTCGCACCCCCGTCAGCCTCAACGCCGTTCTCGACGACGACAGCGACTTCAAGCTGACGGAAGCCATGCCCGATACTGGCACGCTGGTGATGCAGGAGAACAACGAGCGGCAGGAAGCGCTGGGCTTTTTGATGGAAAACCTCCGTCCTCGCGAACGGAAGGTTCTCGACCTCCGCTTCGGCCTGACCGGCAACGGCACGCACAGCCTGCGGCAAATCGGCCACTTGCTCCGTATTTCGAAGGAGCGCGTGCGCCAGATTCAGAATCGCGCGCTGGAAAAGCTGAAGGCCAACGCCGAACGCGTCGGCTGGGAGCCGACCCTGCTGTTGGAGTGAGTTGAACAAGAATGACGTAGTGAATCATGCGACGCGGACTGGGGAAACTCGGTCCGCGTTTTTTCTTTGAGCGTGGCGACGCATCGCGGTTAACCTCGGCTGGAATTCAACCTCTATTGAGGTTGCGGTCGATTACACCGTTCCAGCGGATGCTGGGAGCCAATCACGACATCACGCCAGTTGCGGTCAGCACCTTCTTGGTTGTGTGGCCCACTAACGGGACGTACACGAACACGACATCGTTACCCGGTCTGCCAGTGGCGGGTGTGACGTAGTTGTACGTCCAGGGACCGACAAAGTACGCTTGAGCCGAGGTCTGCCGGGGGTTCACAACCGTCACGGTCTGGTTGTTAATGGCGATCCCGTTGACGTAAATGGTGTCTGTCAGCAACAAGTTGGTGCCGTTGCCACCTGAATCGACCTTTTGAATACTGTTGAACGGCTTAAGATTTGAGTACGTTTGTATGCCTCCGGCCGTAAGTATGCTCAGGTTCCCGGTGCTGAACAACCCGGTCGGTGCGAAAAACACGATGTCGGAATACGACTGTCCGGCGACCGGATTGATGCTCAGGGAATATTGCCAGGGGCCGACGTTGTACGAGCGCGGCACACCCTGGCGCGGGTTCACCACTGTGATGGTGTGGCCGTTGGCCGGGATCCCGTTGACCGCGAAGTTGTAAGTGAGCAAGAGGTCAGTCCCGCCGTCGCCCAGGTTCACCGTCTGAACGTTGTTGAACGCCGGAAGGTTGGAGAAGGACTCCACGCCTGTGGACGTCAGAACGCTCAGGTTGCCGTTCCCACTGAAAATGCCGGCCGGGTAATAGAACACAACGTCGGTTGCCGCCTGCCCAGTGGTCGGGGCGATGGTAATCGACGTTGACCACGGCCCCACATCGTACGAGTGTGTCGACGCTTGGCGTGGGTTCACCACTGTCACGATGTGACCGTTCGCGGCGATCCCGTTGACCGAGAACTGGTACGTGAGGACCAGGTTCTCGCCATTGCCGCCCGAATCGACCTGTTGGACGCCATTGAACGCTGGGAGATGCGGGTACGTTTGCACGCCAGAAGCCGTAAGAACGCTCAGGTTGCTGACGCTGAAGATGCCGGCGGGCGAATCGAACACCACGTCCGTATAAGTTTGGCCCTCGACCGGGTGGATCGTGCGTGTTTCCCACCACGGCCCGACATCGTAGGCTCGCGCGGAATTCTGGCGGGGGTTGATGAGCGTCACCAGATGACCGTTAGCTGGGACACCGTTGATAGAAACGCGATCAGTCAGCAGCACGTCGGTCCCGCCGTCGCCCAGATTGACTTGTTGGGCGTTATTGAACGCCGGCAGGTTGGTGAACGTCTCGGTGTGCCCGTTGTAGACAGTGGAGAACGTACTCGGACAGTCTCGGCCTTCGAGAGATTCTAACTGAAATCTCGGTGGGTGGGTTGGTCGATGCGCCGGGTGCGGAACTGGTACCCGCGGGGAGGTCAGGAGCTGTCGGAACCGCGAACGGATGAAGTTGAGCGGCATGGTTGGGATTGTCCGAGCAGAGAGGGAGCGCGGAGAGGTGACTTCGCTCCCCGCTCGTCAGTCATACGCACGGGGCACACAGTTTTTGAAGGTTTTTGTTGAACGAGAACGAGCGAAAGGTGATTTGAATTCGGCTCAGGCACAATGTCCCGCCGAACCGATCGCGGAGGCACAAGGAGGGCGCCCGGCTTTGGAACGGGGTAACCTCACGCTCTATCACTCATACTGCAACGCATCCGGAATGCGCGTCTGGATGGCACGCCAAGCCGGCAGGAGGCCGGCGAGTGTGGCCAGCGTGATTGACGCGGTCGCGATGCCCAGAGTGGCTTTCCAGGGGATGAGCACGTCGAGATCGAAGCCCGATTCGTCCACGAACACCACCTTCAACACATACCATTCCAACGGCAGGCCAATCAGAATGCCCAGGATGGTGCCAAATATGCCCATCAAGAACGCTTCCGCCAGCACGGAACGCAGCACCTGAGCGGGGGTTGCACCCACGGCAAGCAAAAGACCGAGTTCACGCTTCCGTTGCAGTACTGAGATCAGTAGTGCCGTCACCACGCCCAGCCCAGCGACGATGCCCACCACCAACTGCTGCATGTATGCGAGCACATAGACCCGATTGATGAGTTCGGACAGGAACTGACGGAGCGAGTCACGATCCTTCAGCAACAAGCCCTTCTCGTCGGCGTAGCGTTCCAGTTCCGGGTCGGAGGCATTTGCATTGTCGGTTTTGAGGAAGACATGGCAAATGTCGATGAGGTCGTCGCCGAAGAGCTTCGCGTAGCGGGCGCGGTCCATGAAAATCGTTCCGCGGCTCCACGAGTAATCGCGAACGCTGCCGACGATGTGGAGATTCACTACCCCGCCGGGGCCGGGAATCGCGATTGTGTCGCCCACCTTCACGCCATGCCGGGCGAGGAAGTTTTCGCTGACCAGGATGTCGTCGGTGTCGGGCAGCGTGAGGAACTTCTCCAGGTCGGGCATCCCGCGCGGGACGCGAGCACGGGTGGCGCGAGCATATTCGGCAGCGTCGAGCGCCACGAGATAGACGATGGTGCCGTTGTACTCCGGGCGAGCGTAACGAATGCTCATGACGTGATCGACGTTCGGCAACGCCCGGAGATCGCGTCCCACCGCGGAAGCCATGGGGCTATTGGAACTGTTCGCGGAGGTCATATTGCCGCTAAAGACGAAGTGGTCGGCCTGCACGACCTGCGAAATCCACGCCACCACGGGCTCTTCATTGCTGCGACCCACCCCTGCGGTCTGGAACATGAGTGCCACACCCGCCCCAAGTGCGCCGATGACGACACCCGTGCGGCCGGGCGCACGCGAAAGATTGTCGAACGCCAGCCGCAGCGTGAAGGGACACGTCGCCCGGACGAGCGGTTGCACCAGCGACACCATCGCGCCGATGAGAATTGGGGCTGAGAGCAACAGGCCGACGAGAATGAGGACCATCCCGCCCACGGAGCCGACACGAGTCGGTAAGACGTAGCGCAGGAGGACCATCGCCACGCCGGTGGTGACGAGACTGATGCACGCAGCGCGGTGAATGAGTCTCCAGATGCCCTTGGACCCGCCAGCCGATCGACGAACGACATGAGCAGGATCGTCGTTCGCGGCTTGAATGGCTGGCACGAGCGCGGCAAACACTGCTGTTGCTACCCCGAGGAGTACAGCGAGGGCTGCGTTTTTCCACGAGAGGTGTGAGGGGTTCACTTCCGGGTTGAGGAACATCGATTCCAGTTCGCTGCGGAACTGACTGAGAGTGAGTTCCGCCAGGAGAATGCCCAGAGGAACGCCAAGCACCGCGCCGATGAACCCGAGGAACGTGGCGGCCACGGCGAACAGCAAGATGATCTGGATACGAGTTGCGCCGAGCGAACGGAGGATGCCGATATCAGCCCGGCGTTCCGCGACGGTTACGGCCATCGCGTTATAAACGAGAAACAAGCCGACGATCATCGCCCCGAGCGAACACATCAGCACGCCAATCTGCAACCCGGAGACAATCTCCTGTGTGTTGCGGCGTTGCATATCCGGTGTGCGGACTTCGGCTCGCCCGTTCGCTACCTTGGCCGCGGCAGCCATGACCGCGTCTTTGTCCGCGTCACGTTCAAGGAAGAGGTCGATGCGATTCACTTTCGGAGGGTAGAACGTCTCCGCGGCGACTTCGCCCAGCCCGCCGCCAATCGCGGCAAACGACGGAGTCGGCCGCATAACCTGGAGGGCGTCGCCGATGTCCATGCCAACAAAATTCTTGCCGATCGGCGCAAGCGGCGAATCCCGATCGAACTCGACGAAACCGTAGAGTAAACACTCGACATTTCGCGTCGCGTACCGCACGACGAACGGTGTCTTCCACTCCGTTCGAGAGACCCACTCGTCGTAGATCGGTTTCGACACCACGGCAATCGGCCGACGCCTCAGCTCCCCGCCCACTTTGCTGACCTTGGCGAAATTGAGCGCCAAAAACGCATCGCCGAGCGGCCGCAACTGCTCCAGTGATTCTCCAAGTGGAGATCGAGTCACACGCACCTTGAGCGGGTTGTCCATCCCGAGAAGATGTGGGAGTGAAACTTCCGCCCCAACGAGTATCGCAATACGATGATCGCGGTCTTCGAGATCGGGGAGCGTGACGCGATCAAAGATGAGCGGCTGAACCGATTTGACGCCAGCCAGCTTCGCGGCGCGAAGCTCATCGGCCAGCTCGCGATGCACGCCGGCTTCGCCGTTGGTGACGTAGAGTTCTGCGTTACCGGCGGGGGTGGTGGTATCCTGAGCGGCGACCTCGATGCACTGGTTCAGAATGCGCGCGGAAACGAGCGTCGCAACGCCCAGCGCGATGCTCACCACGATCAGCCCCGCCCGATCCCACCGCTGAAGCAGGTATCGGAGAGCCAGTAACCGGTACACGGACATGCACGCCCTCCGGGCGCCGTTATTGGTCGTTAGTTATTCGCTGCTCATCTTGTCCCGATGACGAAGAACCAATGACTATTGCCCCCGACGAATTGGTTCGTCCGACTCGATCAGTCCGTCGCGAATGCGCACGAGCCGCGTGCCGAAGGAGGCTGCAGTCGGGTCGTGCGTCACCATGATGACCGCGCGCTTGCCGGGTTCGGGAAGCTTCGAGAGCAGTGTGAGAATTTCGCGGCTGGTTGTGGTATCGAGGTTGCCGGTCGGTTCGTCGCACAACACGGCTTCCGGGTCGGCCACGAGTGCGCGAGCGACCGCGACGCGTTGCATCTCGCCGCCAGACATTTCGTCCGGGAAGTGGTCGGCGCGGTGGCCCATGTTCACGCGTTCCAGACACTCCACCGCGCGACTCAGTGCCGTTCGCCGGGCGATACCACCCAGAAGGAGCGGCAACGCCACATTCTCTGCGCCGGTAAGGGTGGGAAGCAAGTTGAATGCCTGAAAGACGAAACCGATGCGGTCGCGTCGAAGCAGCGATCGCTGCCGGTCGGACATGAGTTGCAGGTCTTGCCCCTGGAAGACTGCCCGGCCGCCAGAGGGCGTGTCGAGAGCGCCCATGAGGTGCATGAGCGTGGACTTGCCCGACCCGGAGGGGCCCATGATGGTAACAAACTCGCCGGTATTGACGCGCAGCGTCACCCCACGCACGGCGTTCACGACGCGGCGGCCCTGCTGGTAGGATTTGACGGCGTCGAGAAGTTCAATCATGGGTGACCAGTGAGTGCGTCGAGGGCCTTGTAAAGTTCGGCGAGAATCGCAGGTGATACTTCGCCAAGTTTGTCCTGAAACCGGCGGCGGTCGGTGGCTCGTAGTTGGAACACCATCGCGTAGGAATCTGTGGTCAATCCGTTTTGTGCATCTGCGGGAACAGGAACGACGCCCGGATATCGAGTGACGTTTCCCTTGGTTGTGAGTGGGATGGTGAGCACGAGCGGGCTGCGTGCAGCGTATGAATCGTCTTGGAGGACGATACTCGGCCGACGCCCCACTTGTTCATGACCGTCCCCCGTTGGGTAATCGACCCAATAGACCTCACCCGGTCGCACGTCGATCGTCCTCCTTCTCCCACTCGTCGATCATTGCCCAGGCTTCATCACCCAGTTGCTGCCACCCAGCGAACTCGGCTGCCTCTTCTGGTGTGAAAGGAAGTGGAGCAACGGTCACCTCCACAGGTGTGCCCTCGGGAAGCTTCGTTGGCGACTCGAATACCACGACGCCGCCGCGAACAACGCCTTTCAACACTGGTGGTTTGGCTGACATTGGTGTTCCTCCGGCATGTTTGGCTCATCAGCGTTCACTGAGCAGTTCTTCCCTGCTCTGGTATTTACCATACTCGTTTACACCCAACACCCGAAACCCAAACGCTTCAGCCAATGCAATGAATGGGCCGACACCGCCATAGGGGTAGGCGTGTGGGTCGATCCGCATTTCAGCGATTCCCTCCTCAACCATTTCGCAGGAGAGGAGCGTGTATTCACTTTCCTCCATTGCTTCAAACACGCGGTCGAACACCCATACACCACCGAGTTGATCCGCTGGCTCCGGCACTGCGATTACCGTGGAATTTCGGACGGCCGCCCATTCAGTTCGCTCCTTCTCGGTAATCCATCTGAACCGCGGCTTAATGTCTTCGGGGACGAATTTCTCCCACTCTTGCATTTCTCGAAAAACGCCAGCGTCCATGTCCTGCTTCACTTCAACGAAGATGCGACGCAGCGACTCGAATCGCTGCGTATCGTTTACCGCGAAGCGAATGCCGAACGCTTCCATTGAGACACTTCCTGACTGTACCCGCCTCTCAACTGGTGAGTTTCCGGTACTTGATCCGGGTCGGCAGGTCGGCGGCTTCGCCCAGTCTCTCGCGGCGCTGCTCTTCATACACCCGGAAGTTCCCCTCGCACCAGACCACCTTGCTCTCGCCCTCGAACGCCAGAATGTGCGTTGCGATACGGTCCAGGAACCAGCGGTCGTGCGAGATCACTACCGCACAGCCCGCGAAGTTGATGAGAGCCTCTTCCAGGGCCCGGAGCGTATCGACGTCCAGGTCGTTGGTCGGCTCATCCAGTAACAGCAAATTCCCCCCGCTGCGCAACAGCTTCGCCAGGTGAATTCGGTTCCGCTCGCCGCCGGAACAACTGCCGACCAGCTTCTGCTGATCGGGGCCGCGGAAGTTGAACTTGGCACAGTAGGCCCGGCTCGCCACCTTCTGTTTGCCGAGCATGATGTAGTCCGTTCCGCCGGTGATCTCCTCGAAGATGCTGTTCTTGTCATTCAAGGCGTCGCGGTTCTGATCGACGTGAGCCACCTTCACCGTTGGGCCAACCGCGAGCTTACCGCCGGTGGGCTGTTCCGTGCCCACAATCATCTTGAACAGTGTCGTTTTGCCAGCACCGTTGGGACCGATGATGCCGACAATCCCACCTTTGGGCAAGTTGAATGTCATGTCGTCGTAGAGAAGCAGGTCGCCGTAGGCTTTCTTCAGCCCCTCAGCGCGGACGACAAGATCGCCCAGCGGCGGACCAGCCGGAATCTGAATGATAAGTTCCTTTTCTTCCTCATCGATCATCTGCTCTTGCAGCTTGTCGATGGCCGCGAGGCGAGCCTTGCTCTTGGCCATCCGTGCTCGTGGCGAACTCTTCGCCCATTCGAGTTCGCGTTCGAGTTGCTTTTGCCGGGCGCTTTCCTGCTTTTCCTGCACCGCGAGTCGGGCTTTCTTCTGTTCGAGCCAGCCGGAGTAGTTGCCCGAATAGGGGAATCCGCGGCCGTTGTCGAGCTCGAGTATCCACTTCGCGACGTTGTCAAGGAAGTACCGGTCGTGCGTGACGGCGACCACCGCGCCGGGGTAATCCGCGAGGTGGTGTTCGAGCCACTCCACACTTTCGGCGTCGAGGTGGTTGGTCGGTTCGTCGAGCAAAAGCAGGTCGTGGCGTTGCAGGAGCGTCTTGCACAGCGCCACCCGGCGGCGTTCGCCGCCGGAAAGCCGCTCCACCGGAGCGTCAGAAGGCGGCAGCCGCATCGCGTCCATCGCGATTTCGAGTTGGCGATCGAGTTCGTAGGCGTTGGTGGCGTCGATTTGTGCCTGTACCTTCTCCATTTCGTCGGAGAGCTTCTCGAAGTCGGCGTCCGGGTCGCCCATGGCCTCGCCGATTTCTTCCTGGCGTTTCAGGAGCGCACGGATGTGCGCAACGGCTTCCTCCACGTTTTCCAGAACGGTTTTGTTGGGCGTGAGGCGGGGTTCTTGCGGAACGTAGCCGATGGTGGCACCTTTTTCGGCCCACGCTTCGCCCATGAAGTCCGTATCGACGCCGGCCATGATCTTCAGCAGCGTGGACTTGCCGGCTCCGTTGGAGCCGATCACGCCAATCTTTGCGCCGGGGTAAAAGTAGAGGTTGATGTCCTTGAGAACCTCTTTCTTGCCGTAATGCTTGGTGAGGTGTGTGATGTTGTAGATGTATCGGTCGCCCATGTTGCCCTCGCGTGATTCTGATCGGGTGGAGGAATCTTATCGGGAAGTGTGTGGAAGAGGGAACGCGAGTTGGATGCAGAAATCCCCGCCACACTTCAGGGTGGTATGGTGACGACATCGTTTTGGTCGTATCGAAGGTTGAAGAGAGCCACGGAAAGAAGGTAGTGAGTATCGATCGCGTGGAGGGGCAACAGCGATCCCTCGATGAGGTCGTGGAAGTTTCCCCGACGGGTTTGGTTCGGCTGGCGTGGGGGAAGCAAAAGCTCAACCCGCCGGATGTGTTGCTGAAAACGCCCTTCAAAAAAGGCGACAGTTGGACATTCGACTCCCCCAGTTCGGGGAAAATCGCAAGGCGTAAAGGTATCTGCACTATCGTGGGCACGGAGACGATCAAGACACCAGCCGGGAGCTTCGAGGCGGTGCAGGTGAACGTGGACTACCAGATCGAAATTGACGAGGAATGGAAGAAGCGGAAACTCATCAAGTGGTATGCGCCGAATGTTGGCCTTGTGAAGATGATTGGCGATGACAACGATCGCGTCATCTGGCTACTGAAGTCATTCACACCTGGCAAAAAGTAATTCACTTCACTTCCGTGTTTGCGCGAATGCGGTAGATCGTTCCCCGGGTGCGTTCGCCGCCGGGCTCCCCCGCACGAGCAAAGTCGGCCGTGGCACTGTAGCCGGCTTGGAGCAACTTCCACCGAAATGGGCGTGCCGGAAGTCGGTCGGGATCGGCGATGAGGCACACCCCGCCGGGCGCAAGAACGGCGTCGAGTAATTCCACGAGCGGATCCACCAAACGCTCTTCGTACATCAGATCGGAGCCGATGACGGCCGAATATTTCACGTCGTCCGGCGGACAGCGGAAATCGAGCGGCATCGTGCGAAAGCCAGTGGGGTAGCCGTTGAGCCGGGCATTGGCGGCCGCGAAACTCAGCGCGGTTTCATCGACATCGGAAAAGGTCACTTGAAGTCCGCGCGCCAGGCACGCGATCCCGGCCAGGCCCAATCCACAGCCAACTTCGAGAACATGCACCGGTTGCGGATAGCTTGTCCACGGCTCGCGCAACACCGCTTTAGCGAGCATCCGCGCGCTGGGCCAGAGGGTGGGCCAGTAAGGCACATACTCGTCGGCGGCGTACGCCGAGCGGCACCACGGGTGGTCGAGCAACTTGTCGGAATCGGTAGGCCGCTCAATGCGGAATGTGTAGTCGCCGACGAATACCGTCTCGCGAACGGTCTCGGCAACAGCCTCAGGCGGAGTGCAGTGAAAGCGGGGGGGCATCTCAATTACTCATACATGAAGCCGCTGGAAGTGTCACGTTGCTGAACGAGCCGCGTCGCTGGAGTAGATGAGAACCCGGCAGGCCGTGTTCTCATCTCTCGCCAAGGAGCGGGAATCGCTGCCCGCTCCCTTGCGGTCGCGGCTCGTTCAATGCGACAGTCTCATCGGGTTCCTGTCTGAGGGCGGTTCTTCGCTCTTGTGTGGACTCCTCGCTGACTGTGGCAGAATTTGTCTGCAAATTGTCAGGTTACCGGCTGTGCTGCCATATTCGACCTTCCGCAATCCGGCAGATGGCAGGCTCCAAAGAATGGCCAAAACCAGCGGTTCTTCGCTGTTCTTGTGGTAACTCTCTTGGGGGGATTCACCGCTCACTGTGGCAGAATTTGTCAGTAAATTGTCAGGGGTTACCGGCTGTCCTGCCGTTCGGATGGCCAGCGGCACCCCATGCCCAGCCACCAAAAGTGTGTCGAGCCTATCCCCCGGTGTCGTCCGGTGTCGTCCTGTGTCGTGTTTCGGCCTTTTTCCCCGCCTGGTTTCCGGTTTTCGAGCCTTTTTTCTGGTTGGTCTGGTCCCTCCCTGCCCAACTGTAATGGGGGTGACAGTGGGCCGTAATTAATATTACTATACAAAATGCCATATATATCAAATAGCGAACTCTTCGGAGCGTCTGATACATGAACGTTGCTGAACGAGCCGCGTCGCTGGAGTAGATGAGAACCCGCAGGCCGTGTTCTCATCTCTCGCCAGGGAGCGGGCAGCGATTCCCGCTCCCTGGCGGTCGCGGCTCGTTCAATGCGACAGTCTCATCAGGTTCCTGTATCAGAACTAACGACAGACAGAGACACAGAGAAATACTGTTCTCCAGATACTCTCTTGTCTTCTCTGCGTCTCTGTGTCTCTGTGGTTAGCCCAATCTTTCAGATTGTCTTCACGCACGCGACCAGTTCCTGGTGTGTGAGCGGGCGGTTGGCCGGGAAGAGTACATAACCACCGGGCGATTCGGCGCAGTCCAGCACCACCTGCCGGTCATTCGGCACCGCAAAGCCCTCGTTGCACGCAATGTGTCCGCTCACCAGTAGTTCAGAGCCCATTTTCCGCAGGAAGTTCGCGACGGCGTCGGCGCTGGTGTCGCGTCCCCACACCAGGCTGTGCAGCGAGCCGCCCGGCTGCAGGTCTTCCGGTGCGTACGTCTCGCGTTCCAGGCGTGCGGGGTCGAAGAGCGCCAGCGACCGCGTGGCCGGCAAACTATGGCAGATCAAGACGCCATTGGGCACACGAATGACCGCCGGGCATGCCTGAAACAACTCCACGTACGCCGCGTAGACCTGCGGACCGAACGTGGGTCCGTAGGCTTCGTTCACGCCTTCGCGGAAGAGTGCGTTCTGGTTCTCGTCGGCCTTGAGGACCGGTCGATCTGTCCACTGTGCCAGTTCGTGATTACCGGGCAGATAGTGAACCTGTTTGGGGAACTGACCCTTGAGGGCCGCGAACAGATCGACGAGTTGGTGCGATTTATCTCCCCCTTTGGGGTAGCGGAACTTGCCGTGAATCACTTCTTGCAGGATGAAGTGCCGTGTGGGGTGATTCGCCAGATCGGCGAGCTTTAACAGCGACTGGAAATGGGCCACGTGGCCGTGCAGATCGCCGGCCACAAGCACGTCCGTGCAGTTTTCCAGATTGACGACGTGCCCACGCCGGCCGGGCGTGGCGCGGATGAGCGCCACCGCCTGTCGCAAGTGCGTCAGCATGCGTTCAGGAACAGGCAAGGGTCACCTTCAATGGATGGATTTCAACATTGTACTATCTCACGGCTTTTGACAATCGGTCTCAAGCAGAACCAAGACGCTGCTCTGTTGTGAGCAGCCAGACTTTTTAGGTCAAGCGTCACATTTCTCGTCCCGTCATCGTATCAGAGGCAAACTGAAACCCCGAGACGGAGGCGCACATGAAAGAGTTTCTCAAAGGGTTGTGGGGACTGTTTGTCTTCGTGATGCTGCTGGCCGGGATATTTGCACGGTGTGAAGCCGACCGGATCAAGCAGCAGCGGGCCAACGAGTGGAGGAACCTGCGAACTGACTATCCTCCATCCAAACAGTCCGCGACGCCCCAGTTTCGGCCGTATCTGTCTGACTACCCAAAAAATCCCGCCTGGCAGCAATGGGATCAATACAAGCTCCCCGCCAGAACGATCAAACGGCCGAGGGGAACGGAGGTCGCGCCGATGCCGCGAGCCAGGCTGGTGGTTGCACCAGCGCCGTTGGTTCCCACTTCATCACCATCTCTCGAAGGCCACATGAATCTATCCTCTCGTGAGAGCGACAGAAGAATGGAGTAGCGAGTGGTGGCTGCGGACACACGCACACGCGAACAGACGCAATTGTCGCTCGCTTACAACGCCGACGTCTCGCAGATGCCTCAACATCGTCTGTGCGTCTGAGCAGCCAGGCCACTCGGGTTCGGTCATACTGCTCTCCTGCTCACATCTTGTCCCCCAGCAGTGGCGGACGACCGCCTTGAACCACAGACCCGACAACGTGCGGAACTGCTACACTTCCGCGGACTCCAGGAGTCGCACGGCCTCCATCTGCCCAGTGCGTTTCGCCGTGGTAGTTGAGCAACCCGCGGTCGGCGCCGTGCGCCAGAAGTACCCGAATAGCCTCGATGTGTCCGGCAAACGCCGCGCTATGCAACGGGGCATACTGCCGCCGAGTGAGCTATCCGCGTGGCGTGAGATATGTGATTTCTTCTGCAAACGCTGGCCACTTCGCCATCAGTTCCGCGCGAGCTGTGCTGCGGTAGTCCGCGTAGTCGAAGCCCGGCGCAACGGTACAACCAAGCAGTGCGAATCCGCTGTCGCCAACGAGTCGCGTACCCTGCCACACTCCGCCAGGCACCACCAGTTGTGGCAATTCGCCCGCCGCGATGTTTGAACCGAGAATCACTTCCTTTCCGCTGCCATCCGGCCACAGTTGCAGCATCCGCACCGGATTTCCGAGATAGAAGTGGAACACTTCGTCGCCCGGCAACACATGCAATTCCGAAACGTGTCCCGGTTTCAGCAAGTAGTAGATCGCGGTGGAAACGCTCCGCTCCGCCCGGTGTGCGGGAAGTGCCGACGCCGGTAGCATGGCCGCGGAGCGATACGTTTCGCGAAAGAATCCACCTTCGACGGGATGCGGTTGAAGTTGCAGCAAGCGGATGATGTCGTCAGCAGTCATGGTGAGTTCTCGTCACGGCGAACCGTCGAGAAAGGCAGAAGAGGTCTCACCGCAGAGGGCACGAGAGGGCACATGAGAGAAAAGACAGAGATGAAATCCAATCTCTCTTTGTCTTTTCTCCGCGCTCTCTGCGCCCTCTGCGGTGAATCCTGCTTTCTCTGCTCGCCACTCAGCGGGTCGGTTCCAGGCAGGCGCGTTTCCACGCATCTTCGAGCGCCTGCGGACTATTGAAACCGTATTGCCGCTTCAGCGCCTGAGCAACTCCGTAGCGCTGCGCATCGCCGAGGAAGATTTTGAAGTTCCGCTCGCCGTTCAATTTGATGAGGTATTCCGTGAGGGAAACGCTTTCGCAGTAGAAGCCCGTAATTTTATCGGCGGGGAAATCGTTCAGGTTGAAGAGTGCGTTGAGCGTGCGAAGTTCGCCGTCGCGGGCGCAACGTGGGAGGGTGCGTGTATAGCGACTGATCTCTCCCGGTGAGCCAGCGAGGATCGCCATCCCCTCTTCCGCCCACTTCGGCGGCGGCGTATTGGCAAACAGATCGGCCAGAATCACATGTGTGAGTTCGCGCGGAAGCGCGTTGTCGATCATCGCGGGGTCATCCGCACGCAGGTCAATGCGGCGTTCGGTTGCCCGGCCGTTGGTAAGGCGAATCGTCGCGTGGCCGGTAAGTGAGGCTGATCGGCCGGTCGCTTTTGCGTAGGTGTCGGCGGTCGCATGAATGACGATTTCACACTTCGGCTGCCAGGCACCACCGGGAGGACCAGACCACCGCTCGAAGATCTGCTTGCGGCTTGCTTCGGCTGCCTTTGCCACGGCCTCGCCCAGTTCGCGGTTGCCACCGTGATGCACGCGAAAACTCGCGGTTTCGATTCCATCTGCCGCAAGAATGGGGCTAACCGTCGGCCCTCCACTCGGCGGGGCCGCCTTGGCTTTCGCTTGGGCAGCCTTCAGCACGGCGCGGCCGGAAGCCAGCAATTTCGCGTTATCGGAAATGAGTTCCAGCGCATCGGCCACATCTTGCGCGGCCGTGGTAGCGGTGGCCGCGTCGCAGGTGGGCGAATTCACGCGATCCGCTGCGAGTTTGATGCGACAATACGCCCATGCGGTCTTGTGTTCGGTCGTCAGCTTCGCCGGACCAATCGCAGCAAAGAGCGTGTCTGCCTTGACGAAGTCGCCCTGCTTGAACGCCGCCACCGCGTCTTCGGCTGAAGGTGTCGAAGCTGGCTGCGAGTTCACGGCCGGCGGCACCAGTGACGGGCTGGGATCCGCTGGGGGGGTGGACAGTACTGGCGGGAGAGACGGCACAGGCGGGACAGTGGCGGGGGGAGGCGCGTCCACTTTCGGCGATGGAGAGGCGAGCAAGGCGAGTTTCCGGCGTGTTTGCGAGAGTCGTTCGGCGTTCGCGCCTGGGTCCTTTTCGAGTTGATACAACTCCGCGAGATACGCTTCCCGCAGGAGGTTCAGAAACGCCTTGTTACCGTCGGCGTTCACGAGTTCCTTCTCAAGGATGGCGACCGCATCGGCGGGTCTTTGCGTGTCGAGATATTTTCTGGCCGAAGCCATTGCAGCCTGGGTTGTCAGTTGCTTTTCGACCGGAGTCGGCTGTGGGTCGGCAGCGAGAGTGACCAGCGCGCAGACGAGCGCGCAAAACGCAGCGAGAGCGAGACGGGGCATCGTACGGCATCCTTGCCGGAGTGGCGGCGGTGGGTTGGGGGATTCGCGCCCACCGCGTGGTCGGCACTCTATACGCAGACGTGGGAAGCAGAACAAGGGGAATTGAGAAGCGTCGAACCGCCGGTGTAAGCCGGCTTACGCCGGCGGTTCGACGTTCACTACTTCCGCACGACGCCGGCTTTCGCAAGCTTGTCGAGTTGCAGTTTGATTTCTTTCGTGCCAGCGGCCTTTACAATGGCGGCGTTGCCTTTTTCCAGCAATTCCTTCTCCAGATCCGGCTTGATCTTCTTCAGCAGATCAAGCACGAAATCGGCTACCGCCTGTGCATCCGCGCCGTCCAACCCGGCGGTGTGATCGATCGTCAGTTTGTCGTAGAAGAGTTTCGCGTCGGTGGTCGTGATCTTCAAAGCGATGTCTGGGAGGAGTGCGCCCGGCTTGAATTCAGTCTTGTGAACGACAACCGCCTTCAGTTGCACCGCAGTCTTGCAGTGCCCGCGTGTCTCGCCGCTGTAAAGTTCCAGCCCGCGCTTCCAGAGCTGCTGTTCCATGCGGAAGTTGATGTCCATCGCCACGTTAATCGTGACGAGCATCTTGTCTGCTTCCGGTCGCACCAGTTCCGTGATTCCGATATCGAGCGTCTTGTCTGGCTCGCGTGCGGACACGGTGAACCGCCGCCACAGGCCGTCGTTGAACATCGCACGCGGCAATTCCGGCGAAACACGGTTCGGTTTGCGGAGCATCACGCGGCCCACCGCAAATTCTTTCTGCTTACCCCAACCATCATTCGCCTTCACGAGCGGCGCAGGCATGTGCTGAAGGGCCATCTCGCGCATGAGCTTGGCGATCGCAACTGCTTCTTCGGGCGTCGGTTGCTCGATGGTTTTGGGCGCTTTGAGAGGAATCGGCAGCACACTTGGCTTGGGCGACTCCGGCGTTTTGAGTGGGATCGGCTTGGGAGTTGCAGACGGCGGAGGGGGAAGCGGCAGCGGAATCGGTTCGGGTTCCGGCGGCGCGGCGAACGCCGTGCTTACGAGAAGGGCGGCGAGAACAGCCATCAGGGAGTAACGCATCTCTCACCCTCAAACAACCTGGGGCGTCTTACCCGCGCACCATCAGAGCAGAAACCGCGCCGGATGGGAAGCCTCTAACACGCAGTAGGCACATTCCGTGTGCGGTTGTCTTTTGGAACGGCACACGGAGCCCCGGCCAGCAGCTTACTACTACGCTGATGCCGCCCGCGTCAGCCGATCGCGGATCGCCGCCCATTCCGGCGTATCCGGAGGAAGTTCGACCAGAATCAGATCGAATCCCGATTGATCCAACTGGTGGAGGGTCTCGTAAAACAGCGCCGCGGCTTGCTCTGGGTCTTCCGGCAAACGATTCCCTTTCCCCCATGAGAACATGAACGTACCAACCCGCAGCCCGGCCGATCGAGCTTCGAGGAGGTCGTCAACGAGGTCATCTCCGTCGATCAATCGCAATGGCGTTCGTGGGCTGTAGTGCTTCGCCATCTGACCGGGGGAACGCGACACTCCCTCCTCTTTTGCGCCGATTTCGACATGTCCACACACAGATTCCAACATCGGCACGGTAATCAGCCCCGGACGAAGCACACGCGGTACTGCTCCCGTTACGTCCACCACTGTGGATTCGAGTCCCCCCGGACAGGCTCCGCCGTCTAATAGCAAATCAATCCGACCATTCAAGCCTTTCAGGACGTGTTCGGCTCGCGTTGGCGAGAGTTCCGTGCTGCGATTGGCGCTGGGGGCCGCAATGGGAACACCCGCTTCGCGAATGAGTGCGCGGGCAACCGCATGATTTGGACACCGCACTGCCACGGTCGGCCCGCCTGCTGTTACAATGGGAGGAATCCTGCTGCCTTTCGGCACGACTAGCGTGAGTGGCCCCGGCCAGAAACGCGAGGCAAGTTTCGCCGCCGTCTCTGGCCAGCTCGCCGCGACGTTTAGAACGTCTGACGCTTCGGAAACGTGCGTAATGACCGGATTGGTCGCCGGACGACCCTTCGCTTCAAAAATTCGTGCGACTGCGGCGGCGTCGAGCGCATTTGCGCCAAGCCCGTAAACGGTTTCCGTTGGGAACGCCACCAACCCGCCGGTACGGATGACCTCTGCGGCTCGACGAAGCACATCGAGCTCGGGATTCACGGAATCGACTTTCAACACGACTGTTTCCAAAGCGCAGCTATCCCCCTTCAATTGTGGTACAACATCATGGTACACGCCGCGCCTAATGCTGATGTCCGGCGAGGAGAAGTCATGCCCGAACAACCGTCCACCAGTCCTCTCCCGGCACCCACCGCCGAACAGCGGCAGATTGCGCTGAGAAGCTTCACCAAGGCGAAGGAACTCATTAATGATGGTGGGTTCGACTACGCCATTCAACTGTTGCTCAACTGCTGCCGGCTCGATCCAGCCAACTTCCAGTATCGCCAGGAGTTGCGGAAAACACAGAAGTCCAAGTACGGCAATAACCTGCGCGGCAGCCGGTTCGCATTCCTCACCACCCCCCGCTGGAAAGCGAAGCTCAAGGTTGCCAAACGCAACCGCGACTACCTGAAGGCCATCGAATGCGGCGAACAGGTTCTCTGCCGCAATCCGTGGGATCTCGGCACGCAAATGGACATGGCCGAAGCGTTCGATGCGCTGGGACTTTCTGACCTCGCGGTCTTCACATACGATCAGGCCCGGCAGAAATATCCCAAAGACGCCACACTCAACCGCGCACTGGCCCGGCAATTTGAGAAACGCGGCGATTTCCAGAAGGCAATGGTGTTGTGGCAGCTCGTTCGCGATGCAAACCCTACCGATGTCGAGGCGGCCCACAAGGCCAATGACCTGGCCGCCAACGCCACGATTCAGAAGGGGCAATACGAGGCCGCTGCCGCGGGCACAAAGGAATCGCCTGTGCTGGGGCGAATCGAATCACGTGCGGCCGAGAAACAAGACAAACTCGCCCGCGAAGCCGACCCGCTCTTGAAGCGCATCGAAGCCGACCCAACCGAACCAACACTTTACCTGCAACTGGCGGGCGTGTACCGCAAGAGCGGTCAAAACGATCGCGCCCGCGCTGTCCTTCAACAGGGACTTGGGCCAACCGGGAACGCATTCCAGATTCAACTGGAGCTGATGGAACTCGACCTCGTTCCCGTGCGAAAGAATCTCGAACACGCCGAAGCACGCTTGCGCAATCTCAAAGAGAAAAAGGCCCAGGCAGCCGAGGGGGATGGCGACGCACACACCGACGAAGAAATGACCGAGACGGAACTGGCCGCGCTTCGCGTGAAACTCCTCAAGGAAGTGATTTCGCGCGAAATCGACGTCTATCGCGTGAAGGCCGATCGGTTCCCCAATGAAGTCTCGCACCGCATCGAACTGGGCACCCGGTTGCTCAAATTGGATCGCGTGGACGAGGCTATCGAACAACTGCAAATGGCCCGCCGCGACGAGCGGCACAAATGGCGTGCGGCTCTGTTGCTCGGCATGTGCTTCAAGAAGCGGAACAACTGGCGGCTGGCACAGCGGAACTTCGAAGAGGGTTTGGCCACGGTGCCGGACAACGAGGAAGCGGTGAAAAAGGAATTGCTCTTTCAGCTCGCCAGCGGAGCAGCTGAGAATGGCGACCTGCCCCGCGCCATCGATCTGGGCCACGAACTCGCGAATCTCGATTTCAACTTCAAAAACATCGGCAAATTGCTCGACGAGTGGAACGACCGGCTCCAGTCGGCGTGATACATGAACCCGAGGGTTTGCACCCTGGGAACCAAGAAAGGGAACCGAAAGTGAGGAGTGAGGAGACAAAAGACGATCTGCTCGAGCAGAGCCACCCCACCCACTCCATCCGCCTCGGCCCTCCCTGGCAGATGACTACCACGGCCGAAAACACACAACACACGCGGAAGTTTGGCCGGCCCCGGACCCTCGACACCAATGAGCGATTGTGGCTCGTCTGCGAGTTCGTTCCGGGCCAAGCGGAAGTGCGTCTGAATGGTACCGTTGTGGGTAACGTCGAAGCGGCCGGTCCGTCCGCGATGGACATCACTGCACTTCTTCAACCGCGCAACGAAGTGACTTTTGCCGTGAATTCTGGCGACGCGCTCGGCCTGGTGGTTCTGGAAGTTCGCTCCGCCTGAACTTCATTCGTCTCTCGTGCCCTGCCCGTTGCTTATGCTTTCGGCTCGTTCGCTTCCGGCTCGCCGTGCTGCAAATGAGAACGCACCCCTGGCGTGTTCTTATTTATTCAACCGGGAGCGAAGAGATTACGTTCCAATCCGAGTGTCCGGTTTTTGGTCATTATGATCGGTACAATCGGTCCGATTTTTCCCCTCTTTGCCGTCCGTGATCTAGAGTTGCGATAGCGAAAGTACCGGCCGCCCCTTCGTCCTATTTGGTCGGAGGCGTTCTTCGACCTCGCTGCGCGTGGTGACCCTGTTCGTCCTCACTCGCAAACGTCAGGCTGCCCGTCGCCAGCGAACGCGGAGGGACCGCATCATGGTCCGTTGCCCGCGGTGCCTGTTTCCGAACCTCGAGAGCACAACCGAGTGTTTTCGGTGCGGCTGCGATCTTCATACGCTCGATGAGCTTTCGCAGAACAACCCCGCCGATGAACCATCGACCACGGTGACGGAGCAAAACCGGCCGCGCAACGCGGGAACGAACGATCAGGGGCTCGTTCTCCACCCATCGCCCGAAACTGTCCACGATCGCCGTGTGGATGGTACGCAGATCACCCCTTCCGCAGACCTGGACCTTCCGATGAACGAGTCTGTCGCACAAGTTGTTCACGCGACGATCCCCGCGACCGACCCCGCCGACAAACAGCCGACTCCGCCGCCCGCGGCGGCCATCCGGCCAAAACTTGTCGTGCTGCGCGGTACGAAGATCGACACGGAATACCCGATATACGAAGGCCGCAACACCATCGGCCGGTTCGCCGATAAGCCGGTGGACATCGACCTCGTCAGTCAGGAATCACCGGAGCAAATTTGGTGTTCCCGGCAGCACGCGGTTCTGGTGTTCGAGAAGGGGAACATGATCATTGAGGATCTGAACAGCCTCAATGGAACGTGGGTGAACGGCGTCCGCATTTACGCCGGTCAACCGCGTCAACTCCGCGCCGGCGACGTGGTTCAGATCGGCACCGTGCAGATGAAGCTCGTGCTCGGGTGACCACGGCAGGAAGGGAGAGAACAGGAGCAGGGACCCGGCTCCGGTCGGGCGTCCCCACGCATTCGGTTTACCCCCAACCTTGCTTGGCCTCTGCGGGTATCACATCAGCCGACCGCCGCTGAGCTTCAGCGCCAGCCACACGCCAAACACCCCGGCTGCCACCGAGCCAAACACATAGGCCGACGCGGCCCCCAACCGCCCCTCCTGGAGCAACTCCATCGTCTCCAGGCTGAATGTCGAGAATGTGGTGAATCCACCACAAAAGCCGGTGCCCAGGAGCAGGTACCAGTTCGCTCGTGCTGCGTCCTGGTGATGCCGGAAGAATGACGCGGCAAAGCCCAGCACAATCGACCCACTCACGTTGATGGCGAACGTCGCCCAAGGAAAATCAATGTGCTCAAACCGCCGGAGTTGCCACTCAGCTGCTACCTTGCCGAACCAGTAACGTGCATTGGCACCCACCCCGCCCCCAAACATCAGCAGCGTGACTGGGTGCGTGACGAAAGAAATGAACCAGTCGGGCATAGTTAAGTTCCAAGTTCGAGAGTTCCAGATTCCAAGTTGACCACTGTGTCGGCATCTTGGAATCTGGAACTCTCGAACTTGGAACATTTTATCCTATTTGAACGGCACGTCTTTGAGCACAAACGGCACTTCCACCGGCTTGGCGATAGTGCCCCAGAAAATCACCTTGGCGGGGGTGGTGGGGCCATCTTTGGCGAGTATCAGTTCGAGCGTCAGTTGTACGATGATGACCCTTCGTCCATTACGGTCAAATCCACTCTGCTGATTGGCGACCGCCAACGCGAATGCCGCTCCGTCGGCGTCGGTCACACGCACGCCCAGCACGCTTCGGTTGCTGCCGGTCGCGTCCAATTTTTCGCCGGGCAGAGGATCGCTGGGCCGGACCGCATCCACAGCTGTAGGCGAGAAGATGAGTTTCACATCCACGAACTTCTTACCATTGGCATCGGTGCGGGTGGACGCCGTCATCTCGACACCGGCTGCGCCGGTCACCGCGCCGGCCGGTTTCTGGGCCAGAGTGATCGTCGCCACCGGTTCCGGTGCAGATCGCACCATGCCGTAAATGGTACCGGTCAGTTCGCTGGCTCCCGCCTCCGGAGACTTGAATGTCAAATATGCCTGGTTCATGGGCGTGTAGATTGGCTTCGTGCCCAGCGGTCGGTTGTAAGCCAGCACTTGCGACGAGGGTGGAGTGGCTGGAGCGGGCAAGAGTTTGCGGCCATCGCGGTCGACGGCCTTCGCCCCTCCAACATGTGTGACGGACTGCCATACGAGTCGGGGTTCGGGCCACACCTGGAGCGTCGTCCCACTGGTAACGAACGGGATCACCTCCTTCGGTAGTGGAAACGCTTCCACCAACACCGCGCCATGAACGGACATGGGTTTATTCTTCGCTCCACCGCGGGATTCCAGCACGACCGCCAGTTCCAGGTTCTCGGCGACACGAAGCTTCCCGCCTGGGCGTTTGTGTGAACGTGAATGATAGGGCATTGCTCCCGGCGCGATGAATCCACCCACATTCGCAACCTGAAGGTCCGCTGCATCGCATATCTTCTGTACAGCGGTCCAGAACGGAACCTTGCCGGCGGTGGCGACGGTGATCTTCCGCGCCGCGACATCTTCGGACTTCAGCCCCCCAACCACCACCTCGTAGCCCGCTTGCTTGGACAACGCCGCGAGAACGTCGTCCAGAGCGGTGTTCTTCACATCGAGTTCCACCTGAGTCGGTGTGAGTAACTGATCGCTGGCGAGCCGGCGTTCGATCTTGCGAACGAGGTCTTTCGCGCGGTCGGCGATTTCGGGGTTCTCGGATTTGCAGGCACCACGAAGTTCATCGAGCGCAAGCGCGCCGAGTTCCTCCAGCCGCTTGGTCGCGGCTTCGCGTTCGCGGAAGTCATCGCTGCCGAGTTTCTCCACGAGTTGCGCGGCCTCTCGCGCCTGCGGTGGTGGCACCGGCGCAGCCGCAACGAGGGAAGCGAAGGTGAGCGTGAGGAGAAACGCGGATGCACGCATAGATAGACCCTCAGAGTGGTCCGCTCGCGGAGCGAGCGGGTCGCGAACAGTGAGCGACAAGAACAATTCTCCGCGAGCGGCTGCTCGCGGAGCGAGCGGACCACTCTGAAGCAACCCCACCCTCCCCGAACCTGACTGTTCGGCGCGGGGTCAACTGGTAGAGTAACATTCGCGGATCACTGTAAATAGGGGCGTTTGTCATGCCGTTCGAGAAGGTTGAATCCTCAGTCGATTTCCCGGCGTTGGAGCGGATGATCCTCAAGTTCTGGGACGAAAACGGCATCTTCGAGAAACGCCGCGCACTCAACGCCGGCAAGCCCACCTGGAGCTTCCTCGACGGCCCTATCACCGCGAACAACCCAATGGGCGTTCACCACGCCTGGGGCCGCACGTACAAGGACGTTTACAACCGCTTCTTCGACATGACCGGGCACGAACTCCGCTATCAAAACGGGTTCGACTGCCAGGGCTTGTGGGTGGAAGTGGAAGTCGAGAAAGAACTGAAACTCAAGAATAAACGCGACATCGAAAACCTCGTGCCGGGTAATCCGGAAGCAAGTATCGACCGCTTCGTGCAAGAGTGCAAGGATCGCGTCAACAAGTTTGCCCGCGTGCAAACTGAGCAGAGCATCCGCCTGGGTTACTGGATGAACTGGGACCGCACCGACGACGATTGGGCCAAAAAGCCCGATGATCGCAAGTCGTACTTCACGATGAGTGAAGAAAACAACTACACCATCTGGTCGTTTCTCAAGAAGTGTCATTGCAAGAATCTGATCTATCGCGGCTACGACGTGATGCCTTGGTGCGGGCGGTGCGGCGTTGGCCTCTCCGAACAGGAAATGAAGGAAGGCTACAAACTCGTCGAACACCGGGCGTGCTTCGTGAAGTTCCCTCTCAAGGGGCGCGAGAAAGAAAACCTACTCGTCTGGACCACCACGCCGTGGACACTCACGAGCAACGTCGGCGCGGCGGTGAACCCGGAGTTAACGTACCTCAAGGTGAAGCTGAAAGGCGAGGTGTACTACGTCGCGAAGAATGCGTTCAAACTCAATCGGATGGAATCGAGTGGTGGCGAGGATGACGCCGACGAGCCGGAAGCGTCAGCGACGGGCACGCGCAAGAAACGCGACTGGCTCGATGGCGTTCCGCATCTCAACAGCATCGAGCAACACTTCAAATCGAAGGCGGGGAAAGGCGAAAGCTACGAAATCCTGGGCGAAGTGAAAGGTGAGGAAATGCTCGGTTGGGAGTACGTCGGGCCGTTCGACGAACTCCCAGCGCAGAACCACGAATACGGCTTTCCCAAGGATGTGGCGAAGGTCACACGGCAATCCGAGAAGTGGCCCGCGACCACGGCGGCGAAGGCGCACCGCGTCATTTCCGGCGGCAAGAACGTGACCGAGACGGAAGGTACGGGCATCGTCCACTCCGCGCCCGGTTGCGGTGCTATCGACTACGTATGGGGCAAGGAGAACGGCATGCCGCCCGTTGCGCCGATCGGCGACGATGGCGTGTTTGTGGAGGGTTTTGGTCCGCTCACGGGCAAGAACGCCGCCGACCCGACCACCGCCGACGCCGTCTTCGAGCAACTCAAGGCGAAGGACTTGCTATTCGCCACAGAGAAGTACGTTCACCGCTATCCGCACTGTTGGCGTTGCAAGACGGAGCTTCTCTATCGGCTCGTTGATGAATGGTTCATCAACATGGGTCCGAAGCAGACAAAAGAAGGCTTCCGCGGCGACATCATGAAGGTGGTCGACCAAGTCACGTTCTTGCCGGAGAGCATCAACGGTAAGGCCCGCGAACGCGACTGGTTGTGGAATATGGGCGACTGGATGATCTCCAAGAAGCGATTCTGGGGTCTGGCGTTGCCGATCTGGGTGAATGATGAAGACCCGACTGACTTCGAGGTGATCGGCAGTTATCAGGAACTGAAGGAACGCGCCGTGGAGGGGTGGACCGAGTTTGAAGGGCACACTCCGCACCGGCCGTGGGTCGACAAAGTGAAGATCGAAAGCAAGCGCAAGCCGGGCAAACTCATGTCGCGTATCCCGGACGTGGGGAATCCGTGGTTGGATGCGGGCATCGTGGCGTTCTCCACGATGAAGTACAACACCGACCGCGCTTACTGGCGGAAGTGGTACCCGGCGGACTTCATCACGGAGAGCTTTCCGGGTCAGTTCCGCAACTGGTTCTACGCGCTTCTGGCGATGAGCACGATGATGAGCGACGGCGAACCGCCGTTCAAAACGCTCCTCGGGCATGGCAACGTGCGCGATCAGTTGGGTCACGAGATGCACAAGAGCGCTGGCAACTCCATCGAGTTCGTTGGCGCAGCCGACAAAGGCTACACCATCGACTTTGAGTTGAAGCCCGGCGTGCCGCAAGCAACCGTGGCCTCGATCCTCGCCATCACGCCGGAAACTAAGGACGTGGGGAAATTGGTGAAGGATGTGTTCGTCGGCGTGGAGTCGGCAGACTACCCCATGCTCGAGCGGGTATTGAAGGCTGCGCTGAGCAAAGAGATCGTGGAGAAGACGCGCCCAGGGCCGAACGGTGTTGAGAAGTACCGGGCGGTTCGTGGATCGTATTCTCCCATGGCAGCCGACGTGATCCGCTGGGTGTACTGCCGCCAGGAACCGGCCGCCAGCATCCGCTTTGGTCCCATCACGGCCGATGAAGTTCGCTCAAAAGTGTTCTTCAAGTTGTGGAACACCTACTCGATGTTCTGCAACTACGCCATCGGCGATGGCTTCGACCCCGCTGCGCCCCAAGTGCCGCTCGCGGAACGCCCGGACTTCGACCGATGGCTGCTGTCCAACTTGCGGAATCTGATCTGGGCGTCCAAAGTTTGTTATGAATCGTATGATGTAATGACTTTTGCTCTGCGGTGTGAAGAGTTCATCGAAGCTGATCTATCGAACTGGTATGTACGGCGGAATAAAGATCGTCTCCATAGCCGCAATGTTGATCTCGATGAAGCGGGACTAAAAGATAAACAGGCAGCTTATCAGACGCTCTATACGACTCTCACGACGCTATGCAAACTGATGGCGCCCTGTATTCCGTTTGTGACGGAGGTGATGTGGCAGAATCTCCGACTGCCGACCGACCCCGAGAGTGTGCACCTGTGCGATTTCCCGGTCGATTGGGCGCTGGAGGAAGTGGAACTGGCGCAGGACATGGCGGCGGTGCAGCGAGTCATCTCGCTGGGCCTGGCCGCGCGGCAGGCGGCAAGAATCAACGTGCGCCAGCCGGTCGCGGAACTCGTCGTGTCTCCACCGGATGTTCAGACGGACTCCACGTCACACTATGCCGTGAAGCGCGCCGTTGAACGGTTCCTGGACCTTATCATCGACGAACTGAACGTGAAGGCCGTTCGGCTTCACGCGGCGAAGGAACCGCTCGTGACCGTGTCGACGAAGCTCAACAAGAGGACGGCCCAGAGCAAGCTCGGCGCCAGGTTCAAGGAAGCCGAGGAGGCGCTGGCGAAAATGTCGAGCGCCGAACTCGACGCCAGCCCGCTCGTGCTGGCCGGCGTGGAACTGGCGCCCGGCGATCTGGTGCGCGAGTTCACGGCGGCCGCGGGCTGGGTTGGCGTCGCGGAGAAGGGGACGCAAGTCGCAATCAGTACCACGATCACGGAAGAACTGAAGCTCGAAGGATTGACACGCGACATCATCCGCCAGGTACAGAACGAGCGCAAGAAGGCCGAACTGGACTTGCTCGACAAGATTTCGCTTCACCTGTGCCCGACGACGCCCGAACTGGCGAAGGCGATCACCACGCATCAGCAAACGATCGCCACTTCAGTTCAGGCAACGCAGTGGAGCGATGAGCCGCTCACCGGCGCTGGCATTCACGCTGCGTCGGTGAAGATCGACGGCCAACCGCTCACGGTCATGTTGCGCAAAGTTTAACGCTTGGAGCAACGGGACAGGGCGCGTTATAACTGGCGCTGCGCCGCGATTCCGGCCAGCGCGGCGCCAGCGCTTACCACTTCACTTCGCCCCCCGGCCGTCCCTCTCCGGAGCTGCATCATGACGCGTTTCCTACTTCCTCTCCTCGCCTGCGGATTGGCTTGCTTCTTCGTCATCGCGAATCCCGTCAAGGCACCCCCCGCTCCAACCGCCGCCGACGCCAAGATGCCGAAGGACACGTGCGTCAAACCGTGCCTCGATTGCCAGGCCGCGTGTCTCACCTGCATGAAACACGCACGCGAACACAAGATGGATCATATGGCCAAGGAGTGTGAGATCTGCCATCACGCGTGTTTGCTCTGTTACCACGCGGTCAGCAGCAAGAATGAACGAGCGTGGGAAATCTGCGAACTGTGCGAGAAGGTGTGTAACGACTGCGCCGCGAGCTGCGAGAAGAGTACCGATCCGGAAGCGAAGAAATGTGCGCAAGCCTGCCACGATTGCGCGAAAGCCTGTGCGGAAGCGCGGAAGTGATTATCAGGCGAACGGCGTGGCGAAAGTCCGCCGAGGCTGCACACCTCGGCGGGCTTACGCCACGCCGTTTGCCTGACGCCACGCCGTTCGCCGATACCCCTTACTTGGCACTCGCGGTGACGACCGGGCTGGGTGTGAGCGTGACAGTTGTCTTTTCGCCCGCTCGCACAATCACCGTCCCGCTCACGCGCTCCGTCCGGCCATCGCGGATAACTTCCGCGGTCAACTCATACTTGTAGTTCTGCCCCGCAACCAACGGCGGCGTCAGGAACGTCCGCACGTTCCCGCTTCCGCTCGCCGCAACGCCATTGAACAACAGTTTCGCATTGGCCGGCAGCGTCACCGAAACCGTGCCCTCCTTCTTCGTGTCCTTGGGCTCTTTCGGTTCCTTTAATTCCTTTGGTTCCTTCAGTTGTTTCGGTGGCGGCAATGGCTTCCCGTCTGGGCCAGTACCAAGGGGCTGAGGAACGCCATACGGCGTGACCCCGCTGAACCACGCGCCGATGTAGGGCTGCGCCGGTTGCTTGTTGGGGTAGTAGAAGTACCCAGCGGGACCGTGGTAGGCGTAGCCCGCGTACCCACCGCTGGCCGGCCAATTCGCGTACGGACCCTGGTTGAAGTTGTAATACGCATACCACGGGAAGTACCACGCATGACGATAGGTATCCGTGTACCAACCTGGCGGCATCGCGGATGGCCACGTCACCGAGGTCGATTCCGGGCCAAACACGTGGTCGTTCGCCCTGGACGTCCCGCCCGCTGGTATGATCCCTCCACCCGCAAGGGTGGCCAGCAGCAGCAGCCTTTGCATGAGAATCCTCCTGTTGTCAGCCCATGTTGCAATCCTTAATCCACCAATTGGATTCTGCGCTCCAACCAGCCGGGTTCAACTCGTGTTGCGTAGAGTTCCTAACTTCCCATAAGCCGGACATGCGGGTTCTCCTCTCTGCGCCGATTGCCGACTTGTTTCCTTTGTTCGTAGTGAGCCGCTTCAGCGGGTCTCGTCGCGCAGCGACGATGGGATGCTGCGCATCCCGACCCGCTTCAGCGGGTCACTCCGAACCTTCAGTCCGTCTGGCGTAGCTCTGCGCTGATCCTGTGGGTTATGCTCCCCGTACCGATTGCGGTTAGCTCACCGGGCGATAAAACACCCGCCACGACAGAGTTTTGAGGAGCGCACCTAAACATGAGCACGAACGCCACCCGGCTTGCTGACATTCGCGATAAAGTGTTCGCCGGCACGCGCCTCAGCTTCGACGATGGCTTGTTCCTCGAACACCACGCCGACCTGTTCACGCTCGGCGAACTGGCGAACTTCGTCCGCGAGAAGAAGAACGGCAACGTCACGTACTACAACGTGAACCAGCACCTCAACCCGACCAACGTGTGCGTGTATCGTTGCGCGTTCTGCTCGTTCCGCGCCGATCTCAAGTCGCCGCGCGGATACGTGATGACCGATGAGCAGATTCTTCAACGTGCCCGCGAAGCCAGCGAACAGGGAGCGACGGAACTACACATCGTCGGCGGGTTGCATCACCTGCTGCCGTATGAGTGGTACCTGAACATCATCCGGAGCATCCACTCGGCGTATCCAGAACTACATCTCAAGGCGTGGACAGCGGTGGAATGGGACTGGTTCGAGCGCATCACCAAGCGCCCCACGCGCGAACTGCTCGCGGAGATGAAGGAAGCGGGGTTAGGCTCGCTCCCTGGCGGCGGGGCGGAAATCTTCCACCCGGAAATTCGCTCGAAGTTATGCGACTACAAGGCCGACGCCGATCAGTGGCTCCGCGTGCATCGCGAATGGCACCAGATGGGCGGCCGATCGAACGCCACCATGCTCTACGGCCACATCGAGAGCGCCGAACATCGCATCGATCACCTGATCCGCCTTCGCACTCTGCAAGACGAAACGAACGGCTTCCAGACGTTCATTCCGCTGGCGTTCCACCCCACCAACAATCCGCTGGGGAAAGACATTCCCAAGCCGAGCGGCATGATGGACCTGAAAGTGATGGCTATTGCGCGGCTGATGCTGGACAACTTCCCGCACATCAAGGCGTACTGGCAGATGCTCACGGTGAAGGTGGCGCAAGTCGCTCAGAGCTACGGCGCGGACGACATCGACGGCACGGTGGTCCATGAGACGATCTACCACGCCGCCGGGAGCGACTCGCCGCAAGAACTCACCGTCCGCGACCTGCGCCGACTGATCGAGGAAGCCGGCCGCGTTCCGGTCGAACGCGACACGCTTTACAACGAAGTGATCCGCCCGAAGACCGAGGGGAAGCAGTGGGCAACGGGGAGGAAGCTGGAAGTGGTGGGGTGAAGCAGCGACAGCAGGTGTGGCTCTTTACCGCAACCCTCTCCTATCGGAGTGGGAGCCCGCGTCACGTCACTTGGGTTCTTGCGTGAACGATTTCAGGACGATATTGGTACGCCCATCCCGTTTCACCATGCCGACCTTCGGGGCGTACCAGGAAATGACCTCGTTGCTGGTCAGTGTGAGTCTCGCCGATTTTGAGGTGGGTTTTTTCGGGTGGGTGACTTTCTCCGAAAGTCACGGTCGCTCGAAGAGCGACCATCGCCATTCGCAGAATGGCGGTCTGAACACAGCACAGTGAGCAATGTCTTTATTCAGCTCCACCTTTTTGGCTGGCGCCACACTGCGTGTGGCGATGGTCAGTTTCTGCGAAACTGACCGCGACTTTCGGAGAAAGTCGCCCACCCGAAAGCGCCCACCCGAAAGCCAACGCCGCTTGGCAGCCCCACCACAGTTCCTTGAAATGTGCCATTCTCACCGGGTTCATGAATCAGGCCAAAGGGAAGCAGTGGGCAACAATGGGTTGTGAATCGCAATGATGTGATCCACTCACCCTTGCCCTCATCGTTGCTGGTCAGTGTGAGTCTCGCCGATTTTGAGGTGGGTTTTCTCGGGTGGGTGACTTTCTCCGAAAGTCACGGTCGCTCGAAGAGCGACCATCGCCATTCGCAGAATGGCAGTCTGAACACAGCACAGTGAGCAATGTCTTTATTCAGCTCCACCTTTTTGGCTGGCGCCACACTGCGTGTGGCGATGGTCAGTTTCTGTGAAACTGACCGCGACTTTCGGAGAAAGTCGCCCACCCGAAAGCCAACGCCGCTTGGCAGACCCACCACAGTTCCTTGAAATGTGCATTCTCACCGGGTTCATGAATCAGGCCAAAGGGAAGCAGTGGGCAACGGGGAGGAAACTGGTTACGCTCAATGAATAATCGCGGAGCTGGTTGAGCAGGAGTGCGTCATGCGCCGCATCCGGGCTACCGTCGTTGTCGTTGGGATCATCGCGTTTGCGTCCGGGATGGTGGTTGGAGGACGAACGTCCGGATTCCTTTCGCGGAAGCAAACACCCGAGTCGGCGGCTCCCTCCTTTGCTCCCCACGTTCATGAAGCTTTGAACTTGGGCCCAGTTCTGATTCAGTGCAAACCGCCCAACGCCGTGCTGGTGTCCGATCCTCCCGCCATCGTTGCGTCGCCTTGGTCGAATGACGAGTCAAACCTCCCGGTTGTGAGCGCAGCGGCGGAATGGGTGGGCCCGACAGACATTCTCGAAGTTCGCAACACCTTTCTTCGCGTGCTCCGTACACGTTGCGATGGACGGGATCTCGTCTGTTATGGGCCTGGCATCCGGGCGGCCGACGACCATCCGGAAGTTGCTCTCGAAATGCTGCGCTGCGATACACTCGATGGGAGCTGCGTGGCAATGGTGGCCCTCGCGATACACATTCGCGGCGATCGTTGTCGAGTCACGGCGCAACTGATTCCGGCCCGACCGTGGCGGCCGAGGTAGTCGCACCAATTCGCCCGGTGCGGAATTCTGTCATTTCTCTTCTCACCCAGCCTCTTGCCCTCTTCTCTCCGCCGGGTCACACTATCAACCGGCACCCATCACCCAAGGACGACCGCTATGAAGCGTTTCCTCTCAGTTATGTTGTTACTCTGCGCTGCGCCGGTACTCCGCGCAGCGGAGTTGCCCAAGCCCATCGTGACCGGGTTGGTTAATCCGGAGTCCGTCGCCATCGGACCGGACGGCAAAATGTATGTCTCCATCATTGGCGGAGAAAAAGAGGGCGATGGTTCCATTGTCCGCATCGAAGACGGCAAGGCGGTTCCAGTCATCACCGGGCTGGATGACCCCAAGGGGATCGCGTTCTTTCAAAAGTGGATTTTCATTGCCGACAAGACGCGCGTACTGCGTGTCGATGTCACCTCGAAGGGTGGCGTGAAAATCGAACAGTTCGCCCCCCCCAATGCCTTCCCCGTCGCGCCCAAGTTTCTCAACGATGTCGCAGTGGACCCGGAAAGCGGAATGGTGTTCGTCAGCGATTCCGGCGACCTCAAGGGGAAGGGCGGCGCGGTTTATAGCATCACACCCAACGGACTGGTGAAAACCGTCGTCAACGAGAAGAACCTCCCTGACATCAACATTCCCAATGGCCTGGCGATGGATGGCGCATCGCACATCCTCCTCGCCGATTTCGGCAGCGGCATTCTCTATCGCATCAAGCTCGCCGATGGGACGAGCGAGAAGCTCGCTGACGGCATGGAAGGCGCGGACGGCGTAACCTGGGACCAGTACGGCCACCTGTTTATTTCAAGCTGGAAGCAGGGCAAAGTCTGGGGCATTCCGCGCCCGGGCGACAAGCCCATTCTTATCGCCGAAGGCTTCCAGTCGGCGGCGGATACCTGCCTCGACCCGACCGGCAGGTTTATCCTCGTGCCCGATATGAAAGGCGGCACCCTCACGGCCCTCCCGGCGCAGATTCCCGGCTACGAAGTCGATTTCAGCCCGCTGCCGCTCAAGACCGAAATCGCGTTCCCGGATCTGAAGTGGGCGGGGTGGAGCCCCGAAACCGATACCGGCAAGCCGAACCCGCTGCGGCCGATCGTGCTGACGCACGCCAACGACGGCAGCAACCGCGTCTTCGTCGCCACGCAGCATGGTGTCGTTCACGTGTTCCCCAACGATCAGAAGGCGACCGAAACAAAAGTCTTCCTCGATATCCAGAAGAAAGTGCAATACGACGACAAGACCAACGAGGAGGGCTTCCTCGGCATGGCTTTCCATCCGAAGTTCAAGGAAACCGGCGAAGTCTTCGTCTTCTACACGCCGAAGGCCGAACGCACAGCGAACGTGATCTCGCGTTTCCGGCTGAGCAAGACTGACCCGACCAAGCTCGACCCGGAATCGGAAGAAGAAGTCCTGCGCTACAAGAACCGGCCATTCTGGAATCACGATGGCGGTACCATCGCTTTTGGCCCGGATGGCTACCTATACATCGCGCACGGCGACGGCGGCGCTGGCAACGATCCGTTCGATAACGCTCAAAACCTCTCCAACTGGTTCGGCAAGATTCTTCGCATCGACATCGACAAGAAAGCGGACGGCAAAAACTACGCGATTCCCAAGGACAATCCCTTCGTCGATGTGAAGGACGCCAAGCCCGAAATCTACGCCTACGGATTGCGCAACGTCTGGCGGTTCAGTTTCGACCGCAAGACCGGCAAACTGTGGGCGGCGGATGTGGGGCAAAATCTCTATGAGGAGATCAACATCGTCGAGAAGGGCGGCAACTACGGCTGGAATCGCCGCGAAGCGATGCACCCGTTCGGCGCCAAAGGCAGCGGACTGAAGAAGGAGTACATTGAGCCGATCTGGGAGTATTACCACGACGTGGGCAAGTCGATCACGGGTGGTCACGTGTATCGCGGAAAGGCACTACCCATGCTCGATGGTTACTACCTCTACGCCGACTACGTGACATCGAAGCTCTGGGCACTGAAGTACGACGAGAAACTCGGTCGCGTGACCGAGAACCGCTCGATCTCCGACCCAGCCAAGCCAGTGCTGTCGTTCGGCGAGGACGAGCAGGGCGAAGTCTACTTCATGACCTACACGGCGAATGGAAAGGGACTTTATCGCTTCGTGAAGTGAGGCTTGCGAACGGCCGGCGTGAGCCGGGTGGTGGCGAACCCCGCCCGCAAGGGCGGTGGGTCACGAGCTGAAAGCGTAAGCGCGAGCCTCGTGTAACCCACCACCCTTGCGGGCGGGGTTCGCCGTTGGCCCGTCGTGTTGTGTGCGAAGCTGGCAAACCCCATGCGCGAGTGAGCGGACTCGCGCATGGGGTTTGCACAAAAGACCATCGGTACTGTTCGCCCAGGTTCCTGAAACTACGCATTTTCCACCCGCGCATCTTGCGCAGTCCAACTCTCCCGCATCTCCGCCCTCTGTCCGTTCATAACGGCGTCTACTGATTGCGATTTCTCCTAATTCGGCCTTCGGATTGCATTTCCTCCAACGACAGGTTCTATCTGACACGTCTCAACGGAGGACGCCATGAACCGTTATCTGTTTGCTTCACTCACTGCGGCCTTGCTCACAACACACGCATCGGCCGCAGCGCCGCCAGAAAAGACTCTGGAAGAATCGGCCGGTGTACTCGATGCCCTCGCCGCGATCCCGCTGAAGGGAATTCCCCCCAAGCTGCTTGCCGACGCGCAAGGAGTGGTGATCGTTCCGCGCGTTGTCAAAGTTGGGTTTGTGGTTGGTGTGCGTGGAGGACACGGTGTGGTGCTCACGCGCGATAAAGATGGGCAGTGGAGCGATCCGGTGTTCGTGCATTTCGGCGGCGCAAGCGTCGGCTTCCAGGCCGGCGTTGAATCCACCGACGTGGTGCTGGTGTTCCGCACCCGCAAGAGCCTCGATCGTGTGTTGAAGGGAAAAGACAAGTTCACATTGGGTGCGGATGCGTCCGTGGCGGCGGGGCCGGTGGGCCGGGAATCGCTGGCCGGCACTGATGCCCGCCTGGACGCGGAAGTTCTGTCGTACTCGCGGAGCCGGGGGCTGTTTGTGGGGGTGTCGCTGGATGGGGCCGTCATCAATCCCGATCCGCACGACACCGCGGAGTTTCAAAAGAACGCCACCGCCGAGGAGAAGAAATGGGCCGCACACCTGAAAGCTCAACTCATGCAGATGAGCGGAACCAAACCAACGGTGGAAGTGATTCCTCCCCCTCCGCCGGTTCTTGGACCACCGGCCCAGCCAACGACTCGGAAACGGCCGCGATTTCGGTTCTTCCGACGGAACTGACTGGACTGCAGGTGAATCTTCTGGCCGAGTGACGATGGGTTGTTGCCGCTGCCAATACCCACCAAACGCCACACACCCGGCTTTCGCCGGGTGTGTGGTGTTTGGTATCGCACCTGTACTCAGTTCGGGTTGAATTCGCCCTTGCGTTTGGCGAGGTGTGCTTGCAGGCGGGCGACGATGCTCGAGTGCATCTGGCTGACGCGCGATTCGCTCAGGTTGAGTGTGGCCCCAATCTCTTTCATCGTCATCTCCTCGTAGTAGTAGAGGATGACGATGAGTCGCTCGTTACGGTTGAGTCCACGGGTGACGAGTTTCATCAGATCACGGTTCTGCAATCGGCCGGTGGGGTCTTCCGCTTTCTTGTCTTCAAGAATGTCGATTTCGCGCACGTCCTTGTAGCTATCCGTCTCGTACCACTTTTTGTTGAGGCTGACGAGATTGACCGCAGTGGCTTCGCCGACGTACTGATCGAGCTGATCGAGCGGGATACCGAGCTTCTCCGCCAGTTCTTCCGGCTTGGGGGGACGCCCCAAAGCGGCTTCCAATTCTTTTCGGGAAGCTTCCATGCGGCTGGCTTTACTGCGGACCAGCCGCGGCACCCAGTCCATTGTGCGGAGTTCGTCCAGCATGGCGCCGCGAATACGCGGAACGCAATAGGTCTCGAACTTCACTCCGCGAGTCAAGTCGAAAGCTTCAATCGCGTCCAGCAGGCCAAAAACGCCGGCGCTGATGAGGTCGTCGAGTTCGACGCCATCCGGGAGGCGTGCCCAGATGCGTTCGGCGTTGTACTTCACGAGCGGGAGATACTTCTCGACGAGCCGGTTGCGAAGCTCGACGGTCGGCCGCTCGCGGTACTCCTGCCAGACCGCGTGGATGTCGATTTCGGTTTGGGTCACGATCAAATCCTCCCTGATGAACAGCAAGCCGTGTTTCGCGAGGCCTGTCCGCTTTTGTGTGCGCCACCCAAACAGGTTTCGCACCCAGCCGCGTCCCCTCCACAAGCGCTCGCTCAGTTGAGATCACCGCGATACGTGATTCGGTTCGCTTCAGCACCAGCTCGCGGGGCGTCCCCTGCCGGTCGCGTGCGAGGCGTGCCGAAGATTCCCGAAACGCGGTCCTCCGAGCGTCGCGATTCCAACGGCTTACCCGATCCCCCGAAGCGTCGAAGCGGGAACACACCGACGCTTGCAAGTAACTATCGACCACGGTTTGGCCAGCGGTGTAACCAATCCGCCGAATCCCGCGGTCAACGTGAAACCCGCGCTCCACCCGATCGGAGAAACCGACGGCGCCAATAGACACGGCATGCGCCGGATCATCGGCGTATCGCGATCTCCGAGCGCGCAACCCGTTCCCCAACGGGCGGCAGTGGCGGAGCGAGTGGTAAGTGAACGGGCGGGTGTATGCCCGGTCGCGCCTGAGATGGGAAGAGCAAGATTTACAATTCGCCACGCCAGAACGACTCTGCCTCGCGAGGAACCGCTCTTCTCGGTAAGATGGGCAGTGAAGGAGCCCGCAGTTCCCAGTTCCAAAGTTGCAAGGTTCCAGGTTTGAGGCACTCACGTTGGCAAAGATGAGGAGCCGGCACCACCGGTCCCTCTGGGAACACTGCAACTTGACACTCTGGAACTTGGAACTGGGGGACGCTCCTGACGGAGGAAGCCATGAGCCAGGCGATGGGCTGGACAGCCGGGGTGGTACTGGTGGCCGCAGGGATCGGCGTGCCGATGTGGTGGCTGACGAGCGCACGCTCGGGTGCCCCGCTTCCCGAGAAGCCGGAGATTCGCATCGCGCCAGACGTTGCGGCTTCGGCACAAGACCAGATGCCCAGGATGGATAACCCACCCGATCCCAACGATCCACCCAAGAAGACCGAATTTGCCGCTGGCGGCGATGACAAAACACCCGCGATCAAGTTCGACGGCGATCAGGCCCTGAAGTACCTCAAGCAACTCTGCGACATCGGCCCGCGCATCAGCGGCTCGGAGGGGATGAAAAAGCAACAGGAACTGATCGAAGCACACTTCAAGAAACTTGGGGCAACCGTCACGCGGCAGGAGTTCAAGGCCAAGCAACGCAGCCAGAAGAATCAAACCGACTTCGTGAACATCATCATTACGTGGCACCCGGAGAAGACACGCCGCGTCCTGCTGTGCACACACTACGACACGCGCCCGATCGCTGATCAGGAAGCCAACCGCGCCAACTGGACCAAGCCGTTTGTCAGCGCCAACGACGGCACAAGCGGCGTCGCGTTCCTCATGGAACTCGGCAACCACATGAAAGACCTCAAGTGCGAGTTCGGCGTGGACTTCGTTCTCTTCGACGGAGAGGAGTACGTGTTCGAAACCGACCGACTCGGCGGCGGTGACCGCTACTTCATCGGTTCCGAGCATTTCGCCGACGATTACAAGAAGACGAAGGACACACGCAAGCATACCTACAATGCCGGCGTCCTCTTCGATCTCTTCGGCGGGAAAGAGGCGAACCTGCGGGTGGAGATGTTTTCGTTCGACGCGGCCAAGCCGCTCGTCGATCAGATTTGGGGGGTAGCGGAGGCCGTCGGTGCGAAATCGTTCAAATACAAGCGCGGCCACGAAGTGCAGGATGACCACCTCGCCCTCATTCGCGTTGGCATCCCAACCGTGGACGTCATCGATTTCGATTACCCGCACTGGCACAAATTAAGCGACACGGCGGAGAAAGTAGACGCCGGGCAACTTAACGAAGTGGCGAAAGTCATCACGACCTGGTTACAGAAGATCAAGTGAGGTGATGAACCAAATTGTGTTGTGGTAGGTTCGGCCTGGACGAATGCAGACCGAACCTACCACAACACGCTTTTCCGCTGGATGACGCGATTCACTCTGATCTGACGAGACGTGAACTTCGCTTTCGATAATCCATCACCCGCAATGAAAGTCAACCGAGTCGCGACTGCGCGGATACTCCGACACAAATCCCGGAACATCCTCCTCCGAAGCTGGCTTGCGGACCACAAGCCGCAGGTCGAGCTGGTTGTTCGTGAAGACAGAATTTTGATTCAGGATCGCGATCATGTTCTTCCGCTCGAAGACTTCGATGTCGTCCCATTTGGAGTGAACGGGAAAAGCCGCGGCCAGTTGCTGTGTCAGTTTTTTGGTTCGCCTGACCCGGATGGGGTATTTGTCGTAAACTGTTTTGTCTTTCCAGCCACTCAGGAGATACTGAAGAGCGAGATTTGTCATGTGGGGGAAAGCTACCACGGGTTCGTTTCCAACGAACTGATACTCGACAGGCGGATCGGCTTCTTGCAGGTGGGGGGAACCAACCGAGAGAACATCGCGATAGCCATCCCAACACAAAAAGCCCACACTCTCCCCGTCAGAAAGCCATTCGTGAATGTCGCCCCCTCCCGGCCCGAAACAAACATCCCCGATTTTTTTTTCGATCTGCTCCAGATCGCGCAGGAACGCCACCCACTCCCGGAGTGAGGGTGAGGTGGTTTCGTGTGATTTCTCGTCGAACGCGGTATATCGCGATTCGCTCTTCCTGAGCGGAGCGCCGACATCATCCATCGGTACGCCGTACCACCGCTCCGTGAACTCCCGCAACAACCGCCAGCGTTCCTTCCAGCCAGAGGGGACATCCGCGAACACCGGCTCGTAATCCGTGCTCACGTAGTTCATTCGGGTGAGCCAGGGTCGTTTCGCTAACTTGCGTAACTCGCGGCGGCGCGGTTTGAGTTCCCAGTAGCGATCCGAATGGATGGGGATGGTCGCCATCTCCTCTTCAATGCGAATCAATTCCCCCCGAGCATCGCCACGTTCCTCCAGCCAGTCCGCGTAGACCAGGCGAACCGTCCGATCATCCGGTTGGGCATCGATGGCCTTCAGGAATTGCTTTTCTTCGGACATTGAGGGCGTCCTTATTCTGCGCGGGGCCAACTCGGCGTTCGCCGAACGTATTCACCCGCGAACAACCGAGCCCGTGATTGGTATCGATGGAGCACTGATACATGAACCCGCTGGAAGTGTCACGTTGCTTAACGAGCCGCGTCGCTGGAGTAGATGAGAACACGGCTGGCCTCGTTCTCATCTCTCGCAAGGGAGCGGGCAGCGATTCCCGCTCCCTGGCCAGTAGTTTCAAGGTGTTGCCTTGGGTGGTTTTCAGCCCCGGCAGGGGCGACAGATGTTAGCCCAGGGTGAAGCGCTAGCGCAACCCTGGGCCAACGCACGACACGAGCATGGAGCCCCGGCAGGGGCGAGAGAATCTTGGACGCAACCGCATGAATGGGTGTTTCTGTCGCCCCTGCCGGGGCTTGTGGATACGTTGGGTCGTCTTCCCAGGGTTTCG
>Ga0209062_1001051_pt1 | contig 57461 bp, 42 predicted proteins | sample Coa_R2_2_FD_187158 | JGI IMG/M metagenome (GOLD analysis project Ga0209062, IMG submission 187158) | Surface soil microbial communities from Centralia Pennsylvania, which are recovering from an underground coalmine fire - Coalmine... | ecosystem: Environmental > Terrestrial > Soil > Unclassified... | reverse complement strand
CTGCAGAACGCGAACACGAGCGGCATCCATGCCTGTGTCCTCAATGGGTTGGTGTGGTAACCCCCAAAGAGGCACAGGCTGGATTTTTTCGCAAGATCAATCAGCCCATCGGGCTATCACCTGTCGCATACAGCGAGAAGTCTCCTTTTTTCGCGTTGGTCAGTCGAGCGTGCTACTGGTGTTTAACCCCGAGGTGACGATAGCCGGCGGGATACTGCCGTCGCATGGCGCACGCGGACCGGGCCACTTCGCGATTGGTGTGCCGACCGCGGCACTGGAGACGTGGCGGGATCATCTGATCGCGTGCGGCGTGGCAATTGAGAAGGAAGTGACTTGGCCGCTCGGCGGCCGGTCGCTGTACTTTCGCGACCCAGCGGGCAACTCGGTGGAGATCATCACGCGGGGCGTGTGGGGCACGCCGGCGGGGTGGTAGGAACTTGCGGGTACAGCATCATGCTGCCCTGATACACGAACCCGATGAGCCCGCGGGTTCATGTCGGCACCGAATGTCCGCAGCAGATACGTCTGATCCACCGGAACCCCAAGCCCGTCACGCCGGCCATCGCCAGTGCACCGCCAACAATCCACCCCCACCGCACCCACGGGTCGCCTCGATTCTCCGAAACCACGACGAGCTTCACGCCGTCCGGTTCCACGTCGATTCGGCAGGTGATCTCTGCCCGCTGCCGGTTATCGGTGAACCACACTGCCTCGCGGAAATCGAGGGATGAGTACTTCAGTCCTTGGACCCTTTCCACCCCGCGGCCCTCGTTCTCCCGGAACCAAGAGCGAGGTGGTGGTGAACCCTGAAACGGGGCCAAGAGCGACTTCCGAACCGCGTAGAGGAGCGCCGTGTACCGATAGACATCCCCCGACACCCGAACCGGGTTCCCTGGCGAGAGCGGAAGCTTCTCCGCCGGTTCGCGGTCATCGGGCCAAAGCAAGTAGAACTCGTAGTCGGCGTGTTCCGGCTCAATCGTGAAGGTGTAGTCGATCCAGAGGGTTCGCATGCCAGGCGACCCTGCATTAGCGCGGACGGTGGCCGGCACCAAGAGCACCAACAGGGCAGCTATTCGGCGCATGGTGAGTCCTCCGATAGTTCCACAAAGCCTCAGATCACGCCGAGGTCGATCTCTTTGCAATTCCGGCAAGCGTCGGGATGTGGCGGCACGCAGAGCCGGTGGCTTTGTGTTCGGGATAAGTGGATTGGACTCTTTTACGACGCAGCCGCGGCTCAGCCATTCCGGTTTTATTCCGGAAGAAAATGGAATTGCATTCTGACCAGCTTGGCCGTGGAGTGTTTGGAGAGGTGTCAGAGATGTTGAATATGTCGGTTGGGACAATTGCCAGAGAAGACCACGAAGTGAACCCAGGCAGAGTCCAGAACGTCATTAACAGTGGACAGATGCACTTAGCCCCGCTATTGCCCAGACTCGCACTCAATAGCGCATACCTGGCTCTAGCCGTGATCCGCATTCAGAAGTTCCCCGATTTGCTCAAGGTCTCCAGCCGCGGCGGCTCGTCTTCGGAACCTTCCCGTCAAAGGTTTGGATGAGGCTTGCAGCCTCATCCTGGAAATCAAGCTTACTGCCCTTGAACATCTTCTGCGGGAAGACGATTAAGTTGCGGTGGTACGGCAGCTTTGCCGAAGGGGTATAGAACGCTTCAATTCCTGGCGTCGCGTGGAGTGCTTCGCCAAGATCCTGGGTGGGCGCTGTCCCGACCGGTTCGCGGATGGATGCATTCGGCAATGCTCTTTGCTGATACCCACGCCAGTCGCCTGTCAGCTCCTGGGCGGTCGTCTCCAGCAGGTTCTGCTGATCCACAAGCGAGAGATCAGCGACCTTCTGGAGTACCACATTCACGAGAACGACGCCGAACGAGGTGGGGGCGGAAAGCACGCCGCCGACTGTGAGCGGGTCGCCCGCTAATGCACCGATCTCGAACTGGGCGACCTGCGGTGTTTCTGTGAGATAAAGGATCTCGAACGGCGGGGTGGCGAGTGTGCCGGAGGAGAACCGGCTGGGAGTGGATTTTGTGTGTGCTGTATTGATCGGCGTGCGAATGAAAGCCAACCGCACGGCCCGATACCATGTGCCCGTTTCAGGAGACAGGGCGAGCCTCTTGCAGGCACCGAGGTTCACGTCGTGATCCCATCTTCAATGCCTCGGAGGAGGTAACGCAACTCCCGCTCCCGCTCTGTACCAATCAGTTCACGGGGCGTCTGGCCACCGAGCAATTCGTTCGGCATATCGAGCCACTCGCTGGAGTCCGGGAAGACCTTCTTGATGTCATCAAGGATGTTCGGCGACTCATCTCTGAGAAGGACGAACGGTTTACGGGAAGGCTTCTCCGCGACCCCAGGAGATTTCTTCACGTAAGGGTCATGCTCCCCCTGCGCCTTGGCCTTCGCCACGGCATCAGCGAACGAATCCGCAACGGCGAGAATCTTCCGTTGATCGTGCGACCAGGCAATCCATCGCCCTGCTTCTTCCATGAGATCCTCCTTGACGGACAGAGGCAGCGTACCTGGAACAACGGGGGCGATGCCCGCCATAGCCGCCATCACGTTTGCGAGGAGTATAATGCCCTGCCTGACGGCGTCCAAGCGGACTTTCGGATCCTCGCTACTGAGCGGTGTTACAAGATCGGCTAGCAGAGGTTCAGCGCTGGGGAATGCGAGAAGAAGGGCGTGGAACGCATGATAGCGGATTTCTTCTTTCTCTTCGTTGAGTCCGCGCAGCAGCGAGGTTAGTGCCGGTTCGACCTGCGGGAAGAAGCCCCAGTGTGAATCGAGCGCGTCTTCTGGCGCGGCAGGGCGTGATTTGCTCAAATCTTTAAGCTTCTCCGAGGTCTTTGGGAGAAGGTTCTGCGGTGATGATTTGCTCTTCTTATTCATGAACGCCGCCCCTTTGTCTCTACATTTATTATAACCGCAATTTGAGGCCTCGCAGAGGCCGGCTACAAATCTCGGCCTGCTCAAGCCCGAGTCCTTTGCGAACTGTCCTTTTCATCCGTTCATGGTGTCGCCCGAGTCATCGACTCGCGGCATGAAGAGCGCGGGGGACTTTCGGAAGAACGCGGCGAACTTCTCAATCTGATCTCTGGTCATTCGGCGCGTTCCGTTCAGCACGGCTGAAATGGTTGATTGCGGGATGCCGGTCTCACGGGAAAGTTGCGACTGCGACCACTCCCGCCCCTCCATCAGCATGCGGAGGATGCCTCCCTCCGTTGCGTCTGGGATAGCGTGGTGTTCCTTTTCGTACTTCTCCACGAACGCCCCGAGCGTGTCGAAGTAATCCTGTTCGTCGTCCAGGTCCGACAGCATCAACCGCTCAATGACACCGAGTGCAGCCTTGAGTTCATCCTCCGAACGGATGGGGCGGAGCGGAAACTCCGCGATGAGTTTTCGGTAGCCGGGGATGCCGGGCGCACCCCGCGTGCTGGCTTCTTATTCGTGGTCATATCGTTCTCGCTCCGAGGATGGTTAAAACCGTCACTGCTCTCACTTCTTCCGCTTTGCTTCCGTCCGCCTCGTCGCACGGTCCCCTCCTTCGAGATGTGACACGATGCCGCGTCATCGTTAGATACCACCGTCGAGGTCCACGGCCATCCCTTCGGCGGTTTCCCGTCCACGAGGTTTCCGGAAAGGCGGATCACGAGATTCTCAGGCACGTTCTCGGGCTTCACGAGCTCGAGGAGCGAGTGCTTCAAAAAGCCTCTTCGAAATCCACCAGAACAATAACGACTGGCATATCATGCTTGTTGAATGTGGCGATTTCTCCCAGACCTGCTGTCATTGTTGTCATTGGCGAGGGGTGTTACATTCTTTATGTGTGCTTATTTGTGCACTACTGATCTCTGAGAGTTGCCCATGAGCGAACAAGGTGGAAAAGGCTTCCGACTCCCAAAGGATGCCTTAGCGAGAATCAACCTCGGCCAATCATTCGCCGAGAATGACCGGGTACTGCTGAACAAAGACGTCTTCGTCAGAACTCCCGCGCTCCAGGCCGCACTGGAACCGAGTCGGTCAAAGTGCTTCTATGTGGGGCGTCGAGGGACCGGCAAAACTGCCATCTCCACGTACTTGAGCCACACCAACAAAACGGTCGTCCAAGTCCACCCCGAACTCTTCTCTTCGCTCGCTGAGCAGATCACGGCCGAGGAACTGGCCGACCCCCGTCAAAAGCCGTTTCAGTCACTCGTCTCCTGCTTCACGCGAGCCATCCTTGACGAGGCTATTCAGAAGTGGATCGACTTGCAGTATATCACGCAGAATCGTTTCCCTGACGAGTTGAAGTACGAGCGCAGTTACATCTGCGACCATGACTTCGATATGCGGATGCTGGACTTCGTGGAGCAAATCTTCGACGCGCTACACAAACAGAACGACCGTGAGTGGCTCAAACTCAAAAAAAAGACCCGTCAAGTTAACGACGCCATCAACATGCTTGGGGGGCCCCCGCAGTGGAACGTGCTGATCCTGATCGACCGCCTCGACGATTCGTGGGACGGGAGCGATCGTGCAGTGATGATGCTGACCGCGCTCATGCATTCATGTGTCGAGACATGGTCCTCCTCGAAGTGCGTCCGTCCGATGGTCTTCCTCAGGGAAAACATCTTCGAGCGTGTGCGACAAGTGGATAAGGAGTTTTCACGCCTCGAAACTTCGGTTGTCTCGCTGGACTGGACGAAGGAACTCCTCGTGGAGTTAGTGGAGCGGAGGCTCACCCAGCACCTCATCGCGAAGCCACGGATTGGGGAGGCGTGGGGCTACTTCTTCGAGAACGAGGCGAGCAAGGATTACATTCTGAATTACTGCCAACATCGCCCGCGCGACGTTCTGATGTATTGCTCGATGGCGGTCGAGTCGGCGCAAGCGAAGCGCCATGAGAAGGTGATGCAAGAGGATCTTGTCGAAGCGCGCAAGCGATTCAGCCAACGGCTTTTCAAAGACCTCGGCGACGAGTACTCTGAGAATTTCCCGCAACTCCAGTTGGTGCTCTCAAAGTTTCATGGATTGGCGACGGAGTTTTCGGTCAAGGCGATAAACGTGATCGTGAAGAAACTGTTGGCTGACGAGGAGATTCAGCAGTATTGTGCGACGTGGATCTACAAATACTCGGCGATCTACCTGTTTATCGAACTCATGTACAGCATTGGCTTTTGGGGTGTGAAGGATAAAGGTGAGGTGCAGTTTCGCGGAGTTGGCGTCAGGGCCGCAGCAATGCCACCCATCGACTTGGATACGACACATGTCGTCATCCACCCGAGCTATGCGGCCGCTCTTGACCTCCAAGAGAAGGTGCTCTTGGACATCGACGAGAATGTCCTTCTTCAGAAGGAGGGTTCGCTGCTAGATCTGCCAGACTCCGTGACTCTCGCTGAACATCAGGCTAGGTTGTCTTTGCTTTTGGAACGGCTGAACAACTGCCCCCCTGGACAGAAGCACGACGCTGATTACGAGGATATCGTCGGGGACTTGTTGCGGTTCTGCCTGTACCAATACTTTTCCAACGTCAAGGATCAGGTCCGCGATGTGGAGAATCGAGTAAGGAGGGATTGGATCGCCGCGAACATCGCGAGTAGCGGTTTCTGGGAGTCGATGCGGCTTCGCTACAGCGCTAACCATGTTGTTTGGGAGTGCAAGAACTACGAAGATCTTGAGGCTTCTGATTTCCACCAGACCTCTTACTACATGAATAAGGCGATTGGGTTTTGCGTGGTCCTATGCTTCCGTGGGAAGGAAATCAAGAAGAGCTATTACACGCATATTAAGTACATCAATGATAAACATGATAAGGGCGCGATAGTCATCCCGTTAACGGACAAGGACTTGAAGGTCTTTATCCGTCAGGCTATGAACCAGCGCACGCGAGATGACCACATCCAAGCCGTTTACACCGAAGTCATCGGGAAGATTTCCTAAAACCGGGGGTTGTTGAGCAGATCATAGGTTTTGGCGTAATGTTACGCCATTTCCCGGTGTTTCTCGCCCTGAAACGCCCGGGGTAAGCGTAACTGCTTCGGCTGATGAGATTTGAGTAGCGGGGGTGGGAATTGAACCCACGACACCTCGCTTATGAAGCGAGTGCTCTAACCTCTGAGCTACCCCGCCGGGGGTTCCTTCACTTTACACGCACACTCCGCACTGGCAAGACGCACGCTGAGCGCCACCCAGACACGCGGCGTTCCCACAAAGTTCGCTTCGTGTCGCGTTGTGGGCCGTTCCCCACAACAACCGCTCCAATCGCTCTGGTCCGCACAGCCCACCATCCGTACCGACGTTCAGACGGAAAACCCTTCCACTCCAACCCCTCCGCGCAGTAATCTTTACCCATCCCTCCTGTTTTCCCGCCTGTCGCTCTCGCGGAGACTCGGTCTTTATGCGCACACTCTCCATCGCCTCGTTACTTGGCGTTTTGCTATTCGCTGGCGGACTCCTGCCACAACCGCGCCACGCCAACGCAGCGCCACCAACTCCGGCCCCGCCGGAATTCGCACAACCACAGTCCGCCACCAAGCCAGAACCCTTCCCCATCAAAATGGTCGATCAGGGACAGTTCGACCCCAAGATGAAGGGCATCTACCTGCCCGAAGGCTTCAAAGCCGAAGTGGTCATCAGCGAACCCGACGTCATTAACCCCGTCGGCATGACCTTCGATCCGGACGGCAACCTCTATGTGATGGAATGGCGGCCCGACGCCGTCACCGGCGACAAGTGGTTCGAGGTGAAAGAGACCTTCCGCTACCGCGACGGCACCACGCGGCAAGTCGCGACGATGAAGAAGTTCACCACCGACCTCGTCAAGTCGTTCAAATACAACCCCTCCACCGGCAAGTTCGACAAACCGCAAACCATCATTTCCGAAGAGCTGCCGTCGAGCATCATCTACCACGAAGGCTACCTGTACGTCACCGGCCGCGGAACCGTGCGGCGTTGGAAGCAATCGCGGCCCGGCGGACCGTGGGACATCCGCGAAATCATCGCGCAAGGCTTCTGCGGCTTCCACCACCATCAAGTGTCAGGCCTTACCATAGGCAACGACGGGCTGCTGTACCTCACCAGCGGCGACGACGACAACTTCGTGGAAGGCTCCGACGGTAGTCGGGCGACTGTCCTTCGGACTGGCGCCGTGTTCCGCTGTCGGCCGGACGGATCGAAGATGGAAATGTTCTCGATGGGTTACCGCAACCCGTATCGCGACATCGCTTACGACGACAAGTTCAACTTCTTCCACTCCGATAACGACAACGAAGACGGCAGCAAGTTCATGGGTTGCCGTATCATGCACGTCGCGGAAGGAGCGGATTTCGGTTGGCGTCTGGCTCTTGGCGCTCGCTGCTGCCGACCGGACCACGTTCGTGGGGCCATCGGCGGTGAATTGCCCGGTAAGATGCCGCCCATGATCAAAACCGGCCGCGGGTCGCCCGCCGGCCTGCTCATCTACCACGACACGCGAATTCCCGAACAATATCGCGGGCTCCTCTATTACCCCGATGTGTACCGCAAGCTCGTGCGGGCCTACAAAGTGGCGCAGGACGGCAGCACCTTCAAGATCACCAACGAATTCGAGTTTATGAGGAGCGATAACCCGCTCTTCCGCCCCTGCCAGATGATTACCGGACCGGATGGCGCGATCTACGTGTGCGACTGGCACACCGATTCCGGCGGCGCGGGCAAACTCTCCGGCGATGGCGTTCACGGTCGCATCTACCGGATCACCTGGGGCGGTACGAAGGACAACCCCGTCGTTCCACGCCGCGGAATGGATAGCTGGGCGAAGATTCGCCAGCAGAGCGACGACCAGCTCCTCAAGACACTCGCCGCACCGGACCTCACCGACCGAGTGGAAGCCCGCAAGGAACTCGTTCGTCGCGGCGCGAAGGCTCGCGACCTTGTACTGAAGAAGTTCATTTCCGGTTCGCTCGATAGCTCGGCACGGCTCGTCGCAATTGGCGTGCTCACAGCCAACTGGAACGCGGAAGTCGAAGATCTGTTCCGCTTGCTCATCAACGACGAATCCGCGGACGTCCGCCGGCTCGCGGTCGAAGGCTTGGCTTACAACGCGAAGCCGAACGATACGCGCGTTTATGAATCGCTGCTCAAGGCTCTCGCCGATCGCGATCCTACCGTCCGACGCGCGGCCGCGCTGGGCATCGGGCGACTCGGATCCGGCAGCGCCGGCGAAACGCTCGTCAACGCCCTCAAGCACGACAACGAAGCCGATGTCTACCTGAAGGATGCGTATATCCGCGGTCTCGAGAAACTCGGCAAGCCGGGGATCGATGCCCTGCTTGCGTTCGCGCAATCGGGCAACGACAAGGACAAGGACTTGGCCGTCGCGGTGTTCCTCACCCTGCGGACCAAGCCCGCCGCGGATGCCATTCCAGAACTGCTCCTCAATCCGCACGTGAACGCCGATCAGCGTGAAGCACTGGTGCGGTCGTACACCAACTACGAACTCGATCCGCCGATCTCGCTTGATCCACTCGCGGATTACCTCGCGAAGCGTCCGAACGAGCCCGTGAACGTGCTTTTGGCCGCAGTGGATGTGTTCTCCGCCAGCGGTGACGCCATCGCGCCGAAAGCGACCCAGCTCGTCCTGAACTTGCTGAATCGGCCCGAGGAGCCCACTCGCATCGCGGCCATCGTCGCCATCGAATCGTCACGGATGAAGGACGCCGCCCCGCGACTCATGGAGTTCATCACCGACTCCAACCGCACGCAGGTGGAGCGCGTCGCGGCTGTCAAGGCTCTCCGCGTCCTGGGCGATAAGCGGGCGATCAATCCCCTCAAAACCGTACTCACGGGCCAGCACCCCGCGGTGTTGAAGGCTGAAGCCCTCCGCACGCTCGCGGCACTCGACATCACCGCTGCACGTGCTGCCGCGGAGAAGGCACTCGATGAGGCCGATCCCACACTACTCACCGAAGCCGTCGCGGTGTTGAGCGCCACCAAGCCCGGCACGAAGCTCATCGCCGAGCGGTTCATCGCCAAGAAACTGCCGCGTGACTTCTTCCCGCAAGTGAATGAAGCACTCAACAAGTTCGCGGATGATCCCGAGTTCGCCAAACTTCGCGGGGAAGTGCTTCGCGGTGGATTGCTCCTTTCGCTCGAACCGAGCCAGGTGGACAAGATTCGCACGGAAGTGAGCCAGAAGGGGAACGCACAGCGAGGGAAGGAACTCTACCTGAACACGAAGCTTCTGGCCTGTGCATCGTGTCACCGCATGGAAGGCGTGGGCGGATCGGTTGGCCCGGACCTGACGCGACTCTGGGACACGATGAGTGTCGAGAAGATTCTCGAATCGATCGTCTCTCCCAGCAAGGAAATCAAGGAAGGGTTCCAGACCTACCGGCTGACAACCGCCGACGCCAAAGTGTACACCGGCCTGAAGGTCAAGGACGATGCCCGGGAAGTCGTGATCCGTGACGCGAATGGCCGCGACATTCGCGTCGCGAAGGATGAGATCGAATCGCTCACGCCATCGAAAGTCTCCCTCATGCCCGACAACGTGGTATCGCAGATTCGCTATGACCAGTTCATCGATCTGCTCGCGTTCCTCAAGAGCAAGAAAGAACAGGAGTCGCTTCGCGGGCTCGTTGTCGATACGGCCGTGGCGGATGCTCTTTCGGGTGATATGAAGTCACAAAAACCGGAGAGCATCGCGAACGACAAGTGGAAGCCCCTGGCCGCGGAGCCAAACGGCAAGCTCGAGTTGAAGGAAGCCCTCAACACGAACAAGCAAGCCGTTTATGTGCAGGCTTATGTCTTCGCACCCAAGAAGCAGAAAGTAACAGTAGCAATCGATAGCCAGAACCCGTGGCGGGCGTGGGTGAACGGCAACACGTCCGACCCAACAGCAGCGTTTGAAGTGGATCTTAAACAGGGATGGAATGTGCTTCTGGTGAAGGTGGCGAACGGAGGAAAACCAACGGCATTGGGCATCCGCGTAACCGGCGATGGCCTGCGCACAGCGGCCAAACCGGATACACTCCCCGCCAGTGGAGTGGGGGGACAGTAGCCGCAGAGTTCTGAACAAAGCAGTAGGCATACGGAGTGTGCCGTCAAAGATGACGGCACACGGAGACCTGCTACTGCTTTGATCTTTGACCGTTAGTAGATACCGCCGTGGATGCGCTCCGGCGTCAGGTGGCTCGGCTGGTCGTTGAACCAGAATCGGCGCCACTCATTCTGGATTTGCCGCAAATCTTCCGATTGATAGAGCAATTGCTCCATCCGGATATTCGGGTCGCTGTTGTACTGATTGATGAGGCAACCGGTGTTGCCTGTCAGCGCCAGGGCCGCGATCAACCCAAGCAGGAGTTTGCGGAAGATGAGTTTGCGGACCATGTCCGGCCTCCGTGCGCTGCGTGCGTTCTCAACTCAACCGGCTCAGGGCGTGTTCCCCCAAACCGCAGCACCTGTCCGGCGAGTCGTACCACGTTTATCGGCATGACTCCTACATGGCTTCAATCCAATTCATTTTTTCTGATCGTCAGAATCGGAAGGCAGCGAATGGCATAGCGACGGCCTGTCGAGTTGTGAGACCATTGCTCACAACTTGACAGGCCGTCGCCATGCTCATTCACCCAGCTCGCTCAGTTTGTCAGTTTCGCGAGCAGAATACCGAGCGCAACCACGCTGACAATGCCGGCAATGATGAGCTTCCAGGGGAGTTGCTTGGCGTTTGTGCTCGCTGCGTCGGCCTCTCTCGCGAACGGGTTGGTCGCGAGGAAGGGGTTGGATCGCTTGGTCGGCGGCGTGTGTTCTCCACCACTGGCCGTTTCGACGGCAACCTGGGAAGGTGGGGTCGTGGGCAACGGCGGCAGTTTGGCCCGCGAACCGGGGTTGGACTTGCCGAACAGGGCTGGCTGCGCGTTCTGGCGAGCCGGGGGAGTTGCGGTTGCTGTGCTCCAGGGTGAGCCAACGGTTGAGCCGAACGGATTGGCGGCCGGTGGGGCCAGAACCGCAGCAGGCGCTGCCGTGGCCGCGGCCACCGCGGCGCTGGCGGTCGCTACGGCGGCAGCCGGCTCGACTGTGGCGGCAGCCACTTCCGGGTACATCCCCTCCATCGCGGCGGGGCTGAGCACGGGCATCTCTTCTTCTGTCGGCAACGCCACCGGGCCAGTCAAAAACTGCTCCAGCTCAGCGGCAACCTGAGCGGGTGTCTGAAAGCGGGCCTTGGGATCCTTCGCCATCATCTTTCCAATAATCACGGCCAGGTTGTCGGGCACTTCTGGCCGGATTTGCCGGATCGGAGTGGGATCCTTTGTGCGGTGCCAGAGGAGTTTCTGCGACACGGTTCCTGTCGGGAACGGGGGGTGTCCCGCCAGCAGGAAGTAAAAGGTCGCGCCGAGAGCGTAAATATCCGCGCGAATATCGACCGAGTGGCTGTTCGCAACCTGTTCCGGGGCCACGTAATCGGCGGTTCCCAGCACGATCTTGTCGTCGTACTTCATGGTGAGCTGGTCGCTCTGATCGTTCAGGAAACGAGCCAGTCCCATGTCGAGAATGCGGGCGACACCCTTGCGGTCGATCAGGATGTTACCCGGTTTGATGTCGCGGTGAATGAGTGAATTGCGGAAGGCGTAATCGAGGCCGAGAGCCGCTTGGCGGATGTAGCTGATTGCCCTCTGGATATCCATCGCTCCGAACTTTTTCACGACATCCAAGAGGTTCGGACCGTCCACGTAATCCATCACGATGAAGTGGAGGTTGCCGTCTTGATCGATGTCGTGTGTGCGAACGATGTTGTTGTGATCCAGGCTCCCCGCGGCTCGGGCTTCGCGATAGAACCGGCCCAGCGCGGCAGGTTGATCGGCCTTTGCGGGCGGCAGTACCTTTACCGCCACCCGCTTCCTCATAAACATGTGCTCGCAGAGAAACACCTGTCCCATCCCGCCAACCCCAACCCGCTCCAACAGTTTGAATTTGCCGATGGTAAATCCACGCCATTTACCCAGCATGAATTGTTCGGATTGGAAGTAGGTAATGACGCCATCCTGAACCAGTTCATCAGCGAACTCACGGGGATCGCTCGGCAGTCCGCGTGCCAGTTGACGACGATGCAAGTACGATGAAAGCTTCTGCTCATCCACCATGCCACTTTTGCGGATCAACTGCAACAACTCTTCGACGGAGGAAGGTACGGACATCAGGCACCGTATAAAAAACGGGGACAGGAACGCCGAGCGCGTCCTTCGGCGCGGGGTGATTTTTCCGCGCAACACTAGAACAGTTTCTGCCAGAACGCAAATTGGGGGATCAGTGGGCAAGAGGAGTGGGCGAACCCGCCCGCAAGGGCGGCGGGTGTGTCAGGCTCGCGAGCCGAAATACGCCGCCACAGCCGCGATGAGGACACCCTCCCACACCTTGAGGACCTCGGGATCCTTATTCGTCACGCCGGGCAGAATGAAGAATTGGAGGAGCGTTTCGAAGAACAAGAGGAGCATCGCGATCACCCCGATCCAGGCGCGAAGCGTCATGAAGGCTTCGCTCCGCCGGCCAAGCACGAACCGGAGGAAGAGAGCCACTCCGAATCCGCCAGCGAGACAGCCGAGTAACACAGGCCATTGTGTGATGTCGTCCTTGTTTGGTGTCAGTCGGGTGGCGGTGAGTTGTGGGTTCCTGAACAGTGCCAATACAACGACTCCCACGCTTCCCCCCACGAACAACAACCGCATGAACCACGGCAGCACATGTGTGCGGTCTTCGGGTAGCGGATGCGACGCAAACGCCAAGAACACCAATGTGAGCAGGAAGAAGTGGCCCAAAGGAGCTTTGATCTCAGCATCCGCTGGGTAGAGCAACACAATCCAGAAAAACGAACAGATCAACACCGAAAGGAACCCGCGGACCGAGCCAACGGGCAAACCGAACGTCGGGTATTCATGGAGGTGGGCCGCAGGTGCGACGGTAGACATTCACTTCTCCTTGGGCGGTTGGGTGTGCCTGTGGATTTGCCGGTAGATTCGGGCACGGGAGTCGTGTTCTGGAAAATGCCTGAATCGCAGGAACACAACTCCCGTGCCGAAACCTCCCCGCCAACTATTCAACAGACACACCGGGGGCGGTTCGCATTCTCATCGGGGGGAATGGCGTGCCCCCTCTCGTATTTCGCACAAGAGCCCGCAGTCTTTCCAGCGTATCGGGCTTGACGGTTCCGCAACGTGCCGTAGCATAACCGTCTTCCGGTTGTTATACCGGATTTTTCTTATTTTCCCGGGTCGCTCCGGGGTTGCTTGCAACGATTGAAGCGAAACCGATGTCTACGACGCTGGCAAACGCGGCGACGGTCACTCCAAAGTGGATCGTCATTGACGCGACGGACTTGGTTGTCGGCCGGCTGGCCGTGACGATCTCGAATATCCTCCGCGGTAAGCACAAGCCGGACTACACCCCGCACTGCGATACCGGCGACTTTGTCGTTGTGGTGAACGCCGAAAAGGTCCAGTTCACCGGCAAGAAGTGGGAGCAGAAAGAATACCAGGACTACTCTCACTACGCCGGCGGGCAGAAGATCACCCCCGCGAAAGAAATGCTCGAGAAGAAACCGGAAGAAATCCTCTTCCGAGCCGTGAAGCGAATGATGCCGCGTGGTCCCCTTGGCTACAAGCAACTCGCCAAGCTCAAGATTTACGTCGGCAACCAACACCCACACCAGGCACAACAGCCGCAAGAACTCAAACTCAAGAAATAATGTCCTTCGGTGGGCATCCACTCGATCTATCGAGTTTCGGTCGGGAGTTGTTGTGCGAGGGGTTCGTATCGAAAGGCACACAAAAGACGCGGCACGAACCCCTTAGCACTATAACGACCCAGCCGAAACTGCAATGAGGGATTTCACAGATCATGGCCGAGAAGAAGACCGCCAAACCCGCAGCCAAAACGCCTCGCACGTTCTACCTCGGCACCGGCCGTCGGAAGACCTCCGTCGCGCGCGTCCGTGTCACCGAGGGCAAGGGGCAGGTCATCATCAACGGCAAGCCCCTGGACGAGTACTTCCACGAAGACAAGGACCGCGCTGCCGTGCTCGGTCCGCTGAAGGTGACCGAGCAACTGAATCGCCTTGATGTGTACGTCAACGCCAAAGGCGGCGGGGTGACGGGGCAGGCCGGTGCAGTATCGCAAGGCATCGCTCGCGCCATTAAAACGATGTTCAGCCCGAAGGACGAACAGCGCGCGATCACCTTCCAACAAACCACCGTCATCCGGGCGTATCACAACGAAGCGAAGGAGCGCGAAAAGGCCAAGGCGATTCCGGCGCGGACCGCCACACCCGCGCCAACCGCTGACGGTCAACCGCTCATTCCCACCACGGCGCCTGCCGCACCGACCACGCAGGCCGATCAAGCCAGCGGCATGATCAAGAAACTCCGCGACTCGGGCTACCTCACCCGCGACGCCCGCATGAAGGAACGTAAGAAGTACGGTCTTCGCGGCGCCCGCCGCGGAACGCAGTTCTCGAAGCGTTAACGCTCACCCATCCTGGCGTGATACCCCCACCCTTGCGGGTGGGGTTCGCCTATTCCACCAGCCTTGCGGGTGGGGTTCGCCTACCCACCCTTACGGTTCGCCTATAACCCCATCCTGGCGGGTGGGGTTCGCCTATTCCACCAGCCGCGCCTCACCCCAATTCACATCCGCCTGCACATCGCCGGTTGGACCAAAGTCCACAATCAAAGTCAGTTCTTTCGCGCCGCGAACATCGACCCGGACAAACACAGCTGGTCCGGCGGTGAGCGATTTCAGGTCGGGTAAATCGATCTCCTTCCCATCCAGCTTGATGCGAACATCCGCTCGACCGCGTTTACCCGTGGCGGCGTCGAGGCCCACGAACGACTCGAAACGGGTATACTTTCCCGCCAGATCGTATGTGAGCACGGTTTTGGGGTGTGTGCCTAGCCCCCGATCAAAGGTACTTTCACCATCCTTTGTGAGCAGCCGCAGCGGGCGACCGCGAACGGTCCGATCCGCCGCCCACGGCCACCCCTCGCCCAGAAACCCGGTCACCTCGGCATGCTTGGGTTTCAAGGCCGAGAGATAGACGGCGGGCCCCTGAAGCACCTCGAGCGAGACGATTTTCGACAGCGGCAGTGCAATCTCCGGCCCGCAGATGGCCTTCGTGCGGAGCGTATCGTTCTTCACCGCGGGGCCAAGCACGTCGAGGCGAGATCCATCGGTGAGGACGAGGTGCGCGTAGGGTTCTTTGGGCTTGCGGACCCGAGCAAAGCGGGGGTTGAAGCCAATGGCGGCGAGGTTCTTGAGTGGCACCTCACGGGCGGTCCCTCCATCGGCCGTAAACGTGACGCCGGTCTCGGTGAACCCGCCAAGCGTTCCTCGCACCGCGTCGCCGTTACGATACAGCAACACATCGCGCGGAGGAGTCCCCGCAAGCCAGGTGTATTTCGCAGGATCAGTCGGTGTGTCGGCAGGCGGAGAGCTCAACCAAACCACCGCCACCGTATCCAGTGCAATGGGCCAATCATCCTGGCTCACGAAGGGACGGAACTGAATCACTTTGGTATCGCCCCCACGCACTTCACCGGGGAGTCTGTCCCCCCCGGCGGTGATGAGTTGCGGACCAGTTGGGAATTTTGGGAGTGGCACATCGGGTTGGTGCAGGCGGACCAATCCCTGCACGGTTTTCTCGCCGGTGAGCGTATCCAGTTGTGCACCCAGTTTGAGCGAAATCGCCGTGAGCCTGCCAGTCGGCATATCGTCCCCCGTGCCCGTGGCGACGAAGGTAGGAGGAGCGGCGGGGGTGGTGAGTGTGAGTGCGAGAACCAGCGGCGTCATTGGCAGCTCCGGGGCGAACGTCCGGTGCGTTCGGCGTCTGGGTACTGTCTAAGTTAGGAATACGCCGGGTGGGGCGAAACTGCTTGTAATCTTGCGCCACCTTACGAATTGCCGACTTACCGCCGCTTCATCGCGAGGACCTTCGCGACGATGCTGTCGCCGATGTGCTGTAGGGGGAGCACTTCCGCAGCGGCGCGTTTCTCAACGGCGGCTTTCGGCATGCCGTAAACGGTGCACGTGGCTTCGCTCTGCGCGATGGTGTGCCAGCCGGCCGAGCGGAGCTGCAACAACCCCTCCGCGCCGTCGGTGCCCATGCCGGTCAGGAGTGCCGCGACGCCCAGACGAGGACTTGCCGAGACGGCACTCTTGAACAGCACGTCCACGGAAGGTCGGTATGGGAGTGTTCGTGGGTGTGCCGTGTAACGCAACAATCCGTCGGGGCCGAGTTCCATGTGGTCGTTACTGACCGCGACATGAATCGTCCCGGCAGTCGGCACATCGCCGTCCTTCGTGGCCCGCACTGGCAACCGACCCCAGGTAGCAAGTTGCTGAACCAAGCCCGGCGCAAAGTCCAGGCCAATGTGCTGGCTGATGAGAACCGCAGCGGGAAAATCCTTCGGGAGTATGGAAACGATGTGAGTCAGTGCCTCGGGCCCGCCGGTCGATGCACCGAGCAACACCAGTGGAGGTAAGTCTGCCGGACTGGAGTTGGACCGCGGCGTTGCGATCACGCTCGATCCGCTCATCCCGTCGAGCGCGGATTCCAGTTGTGTCAGCCGAGAGATGAGCTTCTCGGCGTTTTGCACGGTTCCACTGGGGCCGAGTGTGGGCGTATCGACGGCATCCAGAGCCCCCACGCCCATCGCCCGGAACGCCAGTGTGTAATTGGCCGCGACACTCGCGGTCACGACGAGAATCGGGCACGGCGACTGCTTCATGATCTGCCGCGTGGCCTCCACGCCATCCAAACGCGGCATGATGAGATCCATCAGGATGACATCCGGCAAGTCGGTCTTGGCCTTCACGACCGCCTCGTCACCATCTTCCGCCATCCAGGCAACAACGGCCCCTGGCACGGAGAGTACCACCCTGCGGAGTACCTCGCGCGCGAGAGCCAAGTCGTTCACGATGGCAATACGCATCCGAGTAGTCCTTGCTTCTTCATGAAGCGTTCTGCTGAATCGCAGATAGAAGGGCGAATGACCAATGCGATGGCTAACGACTTTCCGCAGGACCGATGAGATCCACGACGGCTTCCATGAAGCGGTTATCGTGGAAACTGCTCTTGGTCAGGTACGCGTTGGCGCCGACTTCCAGTCCACGCATCCGGTCTTCTTCGCGTTCCTTATAAGAAACAATAATGACGGGTAAGTCGCGTAGGCGTTCGTCGGCTCGCACCGCTTGCACGAGTTGCAGACCGTTCATACGCGGCATGTCAATGTCGCTCACCATTAAATCATACCGCTCGGCTCGCACTTTATTCCAGCCATCCACACCATCCACTGCGACAGCTACCTCGAAACCGTTGTGCAAGAGCAACTGTCGTTCCACCTCGCGCACGGTGATCGAATCATCCACGACCAGAACACGTTTCTTGCGGCCGCTGCCGGCGGGCCGTGTTTCGCACCGCACCAGCGAACCGGTTTGGATGAACTGATCCATCGACCGGAGCAAGTCTTCCACATCAACGATTAACACCGGTGAACCGTCGTCGAGGATCGCCGCTGCACTCAAGTTGGGCACTTTGCCCAACCGCGCATCAAGCGGCCGCACGACCAAATCCTGTTCTCCACGAAAAGCATCCACCACCAAACCATATTCGCCGGTCCCATCGCTCAAAAGAACGATCGGCAAATCGGTCATTGCCGGGGTTGGCGCCGGGATGTCGAGTAACTGCCCCGCCATCACCAGCCCGACGTTTTGACCGTCAACGGTCGCGAACTGCCGGTGTTCGATGGAACGCACATCGTCCCGCCGCACGCGGATCAGTCGGTCGATGCGTGTATGCGGGAACGCATACGGTTCACCGGCCACGTCCACGATGACCGCACGAATCACCGACAGCGTGAGCGGCAACTGCATGTGGAACGTGGTTCCTTTGCCGACCGCGGTGGTGATGCGGACGTTCCCGCCTACTTTCCGCACCGTGTCCTGAACCACATCCAAGCCTACTCCGCGTCCCGAAAACTCTGTCACGGTGGTCGCGGTGCTGAAGCCGGGCAGGAAGAGGAATTCGAGCAATTCCGCTTCCGTGAGGCGCGAGACCACTTCCGGCGTGTTCAGTCCGCGATCGATGATCTTCTTCCGGAGCCGGTTCAGATCGATCCCCGCGCCATCATCGGAAACAGTGACGTGCAGCATTCCTGCGCGGTGCCGTGCTTCCACCGTGATCGTTCCCGCCGCCGGTTTGTTCGCGGTCGTTCGCACGGCTGGCATTTCCAAGCCATGATCGACTGCATTACGAACGAGGTGCGAGAGTGGCGATTCGAGCTTCTCCAAAATATCACGATCCACTTCGGTGCGGTCGCCCGCGACAACCAGTCGCGCTTCCTTGCCGAGCGAACGCGCCATGTCGCGAACCAGCCGCGGAAGACCGTGGGTGCCATCCCCGAAGGGACGCATCCGGCTGGCGATCACTTCGCGGTAGAGCCGGGCGTTGAGGTCTTCCGCACGCGCTGCGTGGTCGTCGAAATCGCTCGTCTTCTCGTTCAACTCCTGCCGGCACGTGGTCCACTGGCGACGGGCGCCGGAGATGAGATCGGCGAGCTGTTCTGGCGGCATTCCCCCCGCCGCGGCGTTGAACGCCGTGTCCAACATCGAAGCGAGCAGGTCATGCTGTTTCTTCAGTTTGATTAGTGCCGTGGCGAACGACGGCAACCAACGGGCCTGAACGAGCGACTCTCCCGCCAATCCCATAAGCCGATTGAGACTTTGTGCCGTGACACGCACCACCGCTTCAGCGCTGGACGAGGATGGTATAGTCGGAATAGTGTGAGAAGACGGTGAGGGTGGTAATGTTCCCCTCACGTCCGAACCAAGTCCTTCGGTTACGGAACTCCCCCCCTTCTGCGGAGGGGGGGAGAGGGGCACTGGAGGTTCCGAGCCGCTTCCTGATTTTCCACCATCCTCTTTCTCCCCATCCCCGCAGGGAGGGGGTTGGGGGGTGGGTCCTGACAAGGCACCTCCCGCCGCTGGAACTCCGAGTTCGTTTATCCCTGCGGTGGGTTCTTTCGGCGTCTCGGCGGCGCGCGTGAAGACCTCCGCGATTCGGACGATCGTTGGGGCGGATGTTTCCATCCAGACGAAGAACGTCTCGTCGTCAGTCGTCAGTGCACCGGCAAGCGTCGCGACCGCGTAGCGAAGCCAGTCGAGGGCCTGAGGTGAGAATTCGGCCTTTCCATCCCGTGTGGCGCGAAGGAACTTGTTGAGTGCCGCTGCGAGGGAGGCGAGCGGAACGCACTTCACCAACCGCGCTGCGCCGCGAATTTGCTTCAGCGCTTCGAGAACAGGTTCGGCCGCAGTGGGATCAGAGGTTAGTGCCGGCAACGCTTTTGAGATCGTGAGGAGATGCCCGCGGGTTTCTTCGCGGAAGAGATCGAGCATCGAGTGGTTGGCTCCGAGCGGGAATGGCTCGGTAGGGATACTCGGCGGCTCGAAAGAGGGTAGAGGAGGGAAGGGGGGAGCAGAACCCACCCCCCGCTCCCCTCCCTGCGGGGAGGGGGAGGAAGGCATCGAAGGCTCGGAGTCGCTGCGCTGTTCCCCGATCGCCTCTTTCTCCCTCGCTGCGGGGAGGGGGAGAGGGGGTGTGGGTCCTGAAGGCAGGGGGGCTGGTGTTTCTGTTGGACGGGTGGGTTCTTGTCTTTTCCCCTCCGCCATCGCGATGAATAGTGGCTCCAGGGCTGCTACCGCCGCGGCGTTGGCGGTCTCCCAGGCGGCCGTGGTGTCTGGCGTCAGCGTGGCCAGACCCGCGAGAACATCCGCGCCGCGTAGCAATATGTCGATGTCGGCCGGGTGGAGACGGATCTTCCCTTCCTGTGCGGCGACGAGCGCGTCTTCCATGAAGTGGGCCAGTCGGACTGCTGTGTCGATGCCGACAATGCGCGCTGCGCCCTTGATGGAGTGCGCTGCGCGCATCAGTGGTTCGATTTGTGTTCGATCGCTCGCGTTCGCTTCCACCGCGAGCAACCCCGCCGCGAGGGTATCGGCGTGTGCTTTCACCTCCTCGCGGAACAACTCGAACATCGATGTGTCGATGCCGGTCATCGCAGCCGCTCCTGGAGGGACTGGAACAGCCGCCCATCATCGAGAAGCCCAACCGAGCGTGTCCCGTGTGGGAACACCCCGCGGGTCATTTTTCCATGCGAGCGCGACAAGGTGGGTGCGGCTGCGCCGAGGTCCGCCAGAGGTAACCGGTGGACTTGATCCACCTCTTCCGCCGCGAAGACCCAGTTCTCCGCGTCGCGGCGAATTACGACGAGTCGGCGTGACTCGTCGCTCGTTTTCTCCGTCGGAGGGATGCCCAGCAGCAAATCGAGTCGGACACACAGATGAAGCTCGCCACGAATGTTTGCCATTCCCGCCAGAAGTCCGCCGCGATGCGGAATGCGGTGGATCACTTGCGGGCGCGTGACTTCCACCAACACCGCGACGGGTAACGCCAACCACTCTTCGCCAATCCGAAAAACGAGCACGCTGAATTCATCGTCCTCACGCGTCTCATCACGCGCTGCGAGTCGAGCCGTCCATTCGTCGAGATACCCATCTGGCGAAGGCGTATCCAGAAAACGCCGGCCTGCCGTGGCGAACACCGGGCAGTTATTGCAGTGAGTGAACTTCACGAGTTCCGGACACGAGCGATCGCCGCGAATGCCGATCCGGTTCCAACATTGCTGGCTCGAATCGATCACGGCAAGAGGAGTGGCTATCATGCTTCCTCCTCGCTCACTGCTAGTCGACGGCGCAGAGCAGCAGCGCGATCCTTGTCTCCGCGCCGTTCACAAAGCCCCACCATGTGCGACATCGCCTCAATGTGATCGGGCTCCAGGTAGAGAGCCTTGCGAAGTGTGTCGAAAGCTTCGTCTGCGCGTCCCGCTGCCAGGTGAATCACACCGAGCAGGGCAAGGACGTCAGCATCCGTGGGGCGAGCCTGTAGCAGCTCTTCGCAAACAGTGCGGGCCTGTTCCAGTTGGCCGGCATCGGCGAGCAAGCGGGCGGCGTTGAGTGTTTTTGGTGCTGTGGAAATTGCAGTTGGAGGGGGAGTCGTGGCGACTGGCGGCGGTTCTGTGCGGCTTGTTTGGCGTGGAGCAAGTGCGGAGTGGATTGCGCTGCCCACACCGACGCGACGGTAGATCCCAAACTCGGTGGGTCCTTCCAAAACAAACCGACCCGGCGGCAGGCGGTCCGCTTCGGCTGGCGTAATGCACAGCCGGCCATCGATGGCGAGCAAACGATCGATGTTCGCCATCGCTCGCAGGCGGGCATCGGGCGTGAGATAGATGAACAAGTTGCGGCAAAGGATCAGATCGTAAGCACGTTCACCTGCAAGGAAAACCGGCTCGGCCAGGTTGCCGGGAATGAAGTGAACGCTGTTGCGGAGAGTGGGGAGGAGTTCCCACGAGTCCTCAACAACCCGAAAGTACGCGGGGCGAAGATCCAAACCGGTCTCGCGAAACGCAAACGAACCGTATTTCCCAGCCACCGCCTTGGCCAGCGCCCGTTCGGATAGATCGACCGCGTCGATGGAGAAATCCTGTGGCGTAAGGAATCGCTCGTGCAACGCCATCGCCAATGAATACGGTTCCTCGCCAGTGCTGCAGGGTGCGCTCAATACGCGTATTGTTTGCCCCGGCGCCCGATTCGGTATCCGGTCCGCGACGAATCCCGCGAGACGATCAAAGAGCGCCCGACCGCCGCGAAAGAACCAAGTTTCGGACACGGCAAGGTCGGCGGCCAGTGCGTCGCGTTCGGTCGATTCGGTAATCAGTCGGGCTGCATAGACGGCGACATCGGTCAATCCGCGCGCTTGCATCCGTGCTTCAATGGCACGTTGGAGTACGTTCGGTCCGAGCGACGCCGGGTCCAGCCCCAGCCGCTCGCGAACCACACTCTCAATTACTCCTGCGGTCACGGCGCAAACCCCGCTTCAATCAACCCGCCCGATCCCGCCGCCACCTGCGCGAGCATCCAGTCAGGGTCCAGCAGGCGGAGGATCCCCTCCCCATCGGCGAGTGCGGGCCCAAGGCTCGGCCGCCCGGGTGGGCCGGGAATGGGCTGCGCGATCCCGGGCCTGATTTCGCGAATCTCATTCACCTGCGTTGCAAGCAGGCCAACCAGCGCTTCGGGCACGTCCAACGGATAGGGGAAGAGAATAATACGGCTGCTCAGGTGCGGTGGGCATTCCCCCACGCCAGCCAGTGCATGAAGATCGACTACCGGCACAACGCGACCGCGATAGACGAACACGCCAGCAATCCACGGCGGTACACCATGCACCACCGTCAACCGCACGCGCGGAACGACCTCGCGCACGCGGCGGACATCCACCGCGACCTTGTCCGGCCCAACCTGGAAGATGAGACCTAACATCAGAGTTCGGCCCGTCGCTAACGCTTCCGGCTCGTCGAAGTCCCCGCCCACAAGGGTGCATTAGGCCCGTCGCTAACGCTTCCGGCTCGTCGGAGTCCCCGCCCGCAAGGGTGCATTAGGCTCGTCGGAGCCTCGCCCGCAAGGGCGGGGTTCGCCAGGTGCATTAGGCCCGTCGCTCACGCTTCCGGCTCGTCGGAACCCCCGCCCACAAGGGCGGGGTTCGCCAGAAATCACGTCTTAAACTGTGCAATCTCCTGGTTCAGTCCTTCGACCGAAGCACGGAGAGTCGCGGTGGCCCGCTCGAATTCCTTGATCGATTGCGCCGATCGGGTTGTGGCCTCCGCGATCTGGCTCATGGCATCGTTGATCTGCTGCGCGCCGGCCGTCTGATTTCGCATTCCTTCATTCACCAGTTGGAATCGTCCGCTGAGACTTTGCACCTCGTTGATGATTTCCCACGTCATTTGATTGATTTTGGTGACCTGCGCGACGCCGGAACGAACTTCGTCCGCGAACTTGTCCATCTGCATCACGCCGGCCGAGACCGCGTCCTGCATTTGCCGAACCATTGTTTCGATGTCCAGCGTGGCGACGGCGGTTTGGTCGGCGAGTCGGCGAATTTCGCGTGCGACCACGAGGAAACCGCGACCGTATTCGCCAGCTTTTTCCGCTTCGATGGCGGCATTGATCGAAAGCAAGTTGGTCTGATCGGCGACTTTCGTGATGGTTGTGACCACCGCGTTGATGCTATCGGCCTTTTCACGAATCATACCGAGTTTCGTGGAGACACTTGCGGTCGATTCCACCAGTTGTTTCATTTCCGTCGCCATCTTCGTGGTGTTGTCACGCCCGCGCGTGGCGAGGTCGGCGGCGTGGCTGGCGGTCTCACTCACTTCGTTCATCGTGCCGGACAGATCCTTGCTTGTGGCAGAGACTTCGCGCACGCTCGCGGCCACTTGAGTCGTTGACGCACTGAGGTTATTGACGGTCTGCTCCTGATTGCGGGCTGTCATGGCGATTTGTGCCGCGATGGAGAGGACTTGCAAGCTCGATTCGCGAACTTTACTGACAATGCCTTGAATCTTGCCGATGACAGCGTTGATGCCGTCGGCCAGTTGACCCATTTCGTCAGTCCCCTCGGCATGAAGGCGGGCGGTGAGATCGGCGGCTCCGCTCGCCATCTGGCGGACACGCTGATTCAACTCGCGTGCAGATTTCACGATGCTTCCGGCAATAGCCGCACCGAGGATCCCGAAGGTAATCAGCACGAGCACACTCAGCACGAGGGTTACGTTTGTCCAGGTGCGAATATTACCGGCCACTTCCTTTTCCTGGGCGACCGTGGTTGCCCGTACGGCATCAGCAGCCTCACGCATCAATCGCGAATGCTCGCGATAGGCTGGGGTGATCTTGTTGCGGAGGATGGCGCTGGCTTCTGCTCGCGTTTTGGGGTCGTGGAGTTTGGGGATGTATTCTTCCCGGGCCAGTCGGAATACCTCCAGCGCCGGCTGGTGGCCCGTAATCTCCAGAGCCTTGCGTGCCGCGGGGTCGATGTTCTTCTCCAACCACTTCCTTCGACTTTCGTGGTACTCGGCTTCATATTCACGGTAGCGTGCCTCAAGCTGTCGGCGTTCGTCATCCACAGTGGCCGTTTCCATCTCTTGCAGCATGAGGTAAACGCGGCCGATGAGCAGCGGGGGCGGTGTCATGTCGTCGGCCAGGTGCTTTTGCTCCATCATCTCGTGATAAACGGAACCGCCGACGCGGTAATGCTCCATCAGAGCACCCGCGAGCAGAACCCCCACGACGACAGTGAGAGTGTAAGCGAAGAGGAGGCCGTAGAGCTTCGTGCGCAGCGACACGTCGCGAAGGCGGATCATGGGTAAGGATGCCAGGAGGAAAAGTGTGCCGGCACAGGCGATACTACCCGCTTGTTGGGGTGGGTCCAGCAAGTTCGCCCAAAGCTCGGAGATTCGCCAGTCACCGCGGCCGGCGCGGTCGGAATAAGCGGTCAGAACCGCACGTCCAGCATGGAGAAATCATCTCCCAGAACGTCGGCCCCGTGCAACCAACGGACGTATTCCAGATGGCGGGCGATGAGGTCGCCTTGGTTTGTGGCGAGTTCGGGACTGATCCGTTCGACAAATTCCGGGTATTGCCACATTGCGCCGTTCGGCTGTTCGATTTCAAAGATACCGTCGCTATAGACAAGCAAGCGCCCGCCCTCGGCCACTTGTGTGGTGCGGCTTTCGTACGGCATATCTGGCATCATGCCGACAGCGGGGGCATCGGCCTCGAGTTGATGGAGCGCGCCGCCGGAGTGCAGGAGTGCCGGGGGGTGGCCGGCGTTGCAGTAGGCGAGGTGTCTACCGGCCGGTTTGTAGACTCCGTACCAGATGGTGAAGTATTTGCCGTCGTGCCGGTCCATCTGGAACATTTCATTGAGCCGTGTGATAACGGCTCCGGGGTCGCGTGGATCAGCACCGGCTTGCGCGGAGGCTGCCAACACGTTCGCTGCGGAAACGGCCATGAGCGACGAGCCGACTCCGTGGCCGCTCACGTCGAGCAAGTAAATCGCCAGATGCTTCTTGTCAATCCAGTGATAGCCGAACATGTCGCCGCCAAGCTGCGTGGAGGGGACGAACTTCCACGCCACTCGCACGGGCCCGGGGGGAAGTGGAGGAGGAAGAAGCGATTGCACATAGCTGGCGGCGCGAGCCAGCTCCGCGGCCAGTTCGCGCTGACTCTCCGCCAGCCTCTGGTACGCTTCATTTCGCTCCAGCAGGTTGATGTAACCGCGGGAGTGGTACTTCACACGCGCAATCACTTCGAGTTTGTCCGGCAACTTCACGAGGTAATCGTTGGCGCCGAGCGCGAACGCTTTAGCTTTCACCACCGGTTCTTCTTTGCTCGAAAGCACCACGAGTGGCGTTTCCCGTGTCGCGGCATTTGCGCGGAAGTAGCGAACCAGTTGCAGCCCGTCGATGTCGGGCATGATGAGGTCTTGCAGAATGACGGTGGGCTTGAACTCATTGGCGGTGTCAATGGCCTCCGCGGGATCAGAGCAAAAGCGGAACTCAATCCCCGGCTCCTCCGTCAACATTCTGCGCACCGTCTCCCCGACCATTTGCTGATCGTCCACCAGAAGTACTTTGATGGGGAGCGAGTCGGGCATCGGCAGCGTTACTCCAAAGCAGCTTACTTATTCCACACAGATAAGATGGTGAATGGAAGAGGATGTATTGGTTGTGTTGAGCAAATTGGCAAAACTGTGACGATTATGATGCCTGAGAGGTCTGCTGCTTTTGACCAACCCCCCACCCCCTTCCCTGAAGCGGAAGGGGGAGCCAGAGATTTGCCCCTGTTTGAGGGGGAGCGTGGCGAGCGGGGAGGCGTCAAAAAAGCAGCGAGTGGGGAGGGGTCGGAACAAGTAGCCTCACTTCTCGCGTGGCAATCCGCACGGGACACCTATCTGGCACGCGTTCGCCCGTGGGCGGAAGACCGCACGCGGCGAATGGCCCGACACGAGAAGCATCCAGTATACGACTTCCTCTTTGAATACTACTCGTTCCGCCCCGCGCACCTGCTCCGCTGGACGCCGGGTTTTGGCGTGATCCTCGAAGGTGCGACTCACGAAGATGTCGCGTGGAGCGAGTTTGTCCCCTGTGACGCTGGCCTGTCACTGCCCGCGAGCGCCTTCCCGGAACACCGCGTTTCGTACCTTCGCTGGGCGGTGCACTATCTCGAAGCCGTCTTTACACGGGAACCGGCATTCGGCTGTATGGGACTGCATGAATGGGCGATGGTCTACCGCGACCCGAATGTGCGCCATCCGTATGTTCCGCTCCGACTTTCTCGCGACGAAATCAACGCCGTGGTCGATTCGCAATCGCTGCGCTGTACGCACTACGACGCGTTCCGTTTTTTCACTCCCGCGGCAGTTCCGCTCAACCGCTGGGAACTCACGCGGGCTTCCACATCCGAACACGATCAGCCCGGCTGTATCCATGCGAACATGGATCTCTATCGCTTCGCGTACAAGATCGCGCCGTTCTGTCCTTCGGATATTGTCGCCGATGCCTTCGACCTGGCGCGGGCAGCCCGCGAGGTCGATATGTGCGCCAGCCCCTACGATCTGAGCGGTTATGGCTTCTCGGCCATTCCCATTGAGACCCGTGCTGGGCGGGAGCAATATGTCGAGCTTCAGCGAACCATTGCAGCCCAGGCGCAGCCAATTCGCGAACGTATTCTGGACGTTTACAGCCGCCTCCTTTCTTCGAAGTAATCGCGGTTCTCTGTGAGTCATTGCCTGACACGGCACGCCAGGAACTGCGACTACTTGGAAATACCCCCTTCCGTACAACCGCTACGGTGTGCATAATCGGCCGTGCCCCGAAAGTATGCTATCACTCACCCCCGAGGATTTGCATCATGCGCAAGCTCGTTCTATTCGCGGTCTTCGCGTCCCTGGTTGCGGGGATCGCGGTCTCTCGTCCGGCAGTCGCCGCGAACCAGAAGGAAGACCCGGAAATCAAGGTGCCCTTCGTCCCCACGAAGCAAGTTGTCGTTGAAGCCATGCTCAAGCTGGCGGACGTGAAGAAAGGCGACGTGGTGTACGATCTGGGTTGTGGAGACGGCCGGATCGTCATCACCGCGGTCGGCCAGTTCAAGGCCAAGCGCGGGCTTGGCCTCGACTTCAACCCCGAGCGACTGAAGGACTGTGCCGCCAGTGTCGAAAAGGCGATCGAGGACAAGAAGCTGACGAAAGAGGAAGCCAAGACGCTCACCTTCAAGCAAGGCGATGTGCTGAAGATGGAACCAGAAGACTTCAAGGATGTGGATGTCGTGACGCTCTATCTGCTCCCCGAGGTCAACAAGCGGCTCAAGCCAATTCTCCAGAAGGGCCTGAAGCCAGGGGCTCGCGTCGTGTCGCACGACTTCGATATGGGCGACGACTGGAAGGAAGACAAGAAGATGGAAGTGAAGTCCGACCGTGCGTATCCGCACACGGTCTACCTGTGGACGATCAAAGAGAAGAAATAACAGGTTCTGTTAAACCGTGGGCCGGTTGTCGCGATCTGGGTAAAACCGCTTCGAAACAACCAACATGCGACCCTGACCCGTCAGTATTGGCAGAGCAACTATATAAATTGCTGTGCCGAGTCGCCTCTGTGCCTCGGCCAAATAAGTGGGCGGCAGCACGACCGCGAAGCGGACGTGCCACCGCCCCTTCTGTTCCTGGTATGCTGAACTTTGCCCTCGCCGCAGCCTCCAGCACAGGTTTGCATCATGCCGACGAACAACTACGACATCATCATCATCGGAGCTGGACATAACGGTCTCGTCACGGCCGCCTATCTCGCGAAAGCCGGATACAAGGTGCTTGTTCTGGAACGACGCGAGATCGTCGGCGGTTGTTGCATTACCGAGGAACTGTGGCCCGGCTTCAAGGTTTCCACCGCTGCGTACGTGAATAGCCTGTTGCGTCCGGAAATCATCCGCGATCTGGAATTGAAGAAATACGGCTTCGAAATGCTGCCGCGCAGCCCATCGTCGTTTACGCCGTTTCCCGACGGCCGCTATCTGATGATGGGGCCCGATCGCGAAATGACTTTGCGCGAAATCGCGAAGTTCTCGAAAAAGGACGCTGAAGCGTATCCCAAGTACGAGGATATGCTGACCCGTGTTGCGGACTTCATCGAACCGATGCTGACGCAAACGCCGCCCAACCCCTTCGGCGGACTCGGCAGCCTCTGGAAGCTCGCGAAACTTGGCCTGAACTTCCACAAACTCGGCCGCGATGTCGCGACGGATGCGGTGGAAATCCTGACGGGTGCCGCCCGCCCGATCCTCGACCGGTGGTTCGAGTCGGAAGAATTGAAGGCCACTATCGCCACCGACGCCGTGATTGGCGCATACGCCCCGCCATCGCATCCCGGCACCGCCTACGTGCTCTTCCACCACGTCATGGGCGAATGCAATGGCGTGCGCGGAGTGTGGGGGTACGTGCGCGGTGGGATGGGGATGATCTCGAAGAGCCTCGCGGATGCAGCGAAGGCCCACGGTGCGGAAATCCGCACGAATGCGGAAGTGGGGAAGATCATTGTTCGGGATGGCTATGTGAGTGGCGTGGCGCTCAAGGATGGCACCGAGTTTGTCGCGAAGCGCGTGGCGTCGTGTGCCGACGCGAACGTCACATTCCTGAAGTTGATGGACGCAAAAGAACTCCCCGCGGACTTCGTCGCGCAAATCAAGAAAATCGACTACTCGTCGGCGACCGTGAAGATCAACGTCGCGCTCGACCGGCCACCGAACTTCAAAGCACTCCCCACCGATGGCGTTGGTCCGCAGCATCACGGCACGATGCACATCTGCCCCGATCAGGACTACATCGAGCGGGCGTTCGACGATGCCAAGTATGGCCGTTGGGCACGCGATCCGATGCTCGAATGCACAATGGCAACGGCCCTCGATAGTACGCTTGCGCCACCCGGTAAGCACATCCTCAGTATGTTCGTGCAGTATGCGCCGTACCACCTGAAAGACACAACCTGGGAAGCAGAGAAGGACAAGTTCGCGGATCGGTGCTTCGACATCCTCGAAGAGTACGCCCCGGGCTTCAAGTCGAGCGTGTTGCACCGGATGGTGATTCCGCCGCCGGACATGGAGCGGATGTGGGGGATCACGGGTGGGAACATCATGCAGGGGTCGATGAGCCTCCACAGCATGTTCAGCTTCCGCCCGGCGGCCGGCTATGCGAACTATCGCACTCCGGTAAAGGGGCTGTATATGTGCGGCGCTGCTACACACCCCGGCGGCGGCGTGATGGGCGCGTGCGGCCTCAACGCAGCCCGCGAGATTATCAAGGATAGGTGACCAAAAGCAGGAATTAACCCTAGCGCGGCCGAGCCGCAACCAAAAAAGAAGTAGCTTCGGCTTACGGCGCTTGAAGCAGAGAAGTGCGGTTGACACGATCGGCAGAGGCCGATCATGATCCCTCCGCGCCACGGATGATCCGTGGCGACTGGGAAGGAGGGGTCATGTCTGCGATGCTCTTGGTCCTGTTCGGCGCCCTCAGCGCCACCGATATTCCAGCGCCGGTCCCGATGACCATGCCCGCGGCGGGCGCATTCAAACCCTTCGAGTTGACCTATCTACCACGCACGGGGCCTTCCCTCCTTGCGGTGCGGCCTTGCGAATTCGTCAAACATCTTGGTAGCCAGGACAAGACTGTAACCGAGACCGCGCGGCGACTCCTCGCCGCCGCGTTTGCGTTCCTCGATGGCGATCTCAAAGCTGCGACTCCGCCAGCGCTGGCTGACATCGAGCAGATAATAGTTGCCGCCCGGTTCAATCTGGGGATTGGGACAGCCCCAGAAGGTCGGAGCACTTTCGGAGGGAACGATGTATCGTCCGGCGTGGTGCGGACGGTCAAGCCGTTCGACTGGGCCGGAAGTGTGAAGAAGTGGTTCCCGAAGGCGGAATTAGTCAAGCACGCCGACCGGGAGTACTTCCGGGTCCGCATTGGTTTTGGAGACATGAGTTCGTATCTGGGTTTGTTCGTGGCCGATAACCGCACGCTCGTTTTCGACACGAACGAAGACGAGTTGAAGGAATTGCTCGAGCGACTCAAGAAGGGTAAGAAGCCATCCGTCCCCGCGGGGTGGGAAGCGGTGAACCGCGATCTCATCGCTGCGTGTCACGACACCACCGCGGAGAAGTGGCTGTCAGTCGCGGATACGGCGAAGCGTGATGCGGACCTGGCGCTAGCCTCGGTCGCACGCAAATCCACTAGCCTGGCCATCGGCTTTTCCGCCGGTGAACGGACGAGCTTCCGGTTGGTTGTCAACACGCGGGACGAATGCGACGCCCAGGACGTACGCTCCGCACTCAAAGTGGTTGTGAACTCGCTGGCCAGTGACGAGGCGATCAGCCCGGCCGTTGCCAAGTTCTTCTCGCAATTAAAGGTGACCCGCGACGGTTCCGTCGTGCGAGTTAACAGCTCCATCGAGGGCAATCTTCTCCGCTTGCTCCTCGACCCGGATTCGGAACGTTGAGTTGAAAAGACGCGGTTGGTCTGTGGGTAGGTGCCACTTGCCGAGCGGCACATGCTCTCGGACAAGGATCATCCGCCGCGCTTGACTCGGAACATCCCACGGCCGACAATCGCTTCATCGGCCGGTCCACGCGGCCCCGCTCGCGCAAGATAACTCGGTGGGCGGGTGTCGCTCTGTGCGCAATGCAACACACACTTTGCGGCGCAATCCAATCCCATTTCGGCCGGGGTTTCTCACGGGAGGATTCTCGCATGTCAAGACCTCGGCGCCTCACGCTGATGGCTGTCGTGGCTGCCATCGGGATTGTCTCCGGAAATCGGTATTCCGAACCGATCGCGCGAATCGACTCGTCTCAGGAACTCGCCGACTCACCCCCCGGCCCCATTGTGCCTGCGGAGCCGCTTGACGAGATTCGCAAAATGGAGCGGAGCCGACGAGCCGTGCGACATCCTGGCGATCCAAGGCAAAAGAACGTGCACTACACGCCGCAAGGTGAGCGTATTCTTGTTGCAGACGGCACAAACTACGAAGAGGTGTGGAAGGGAAGGGACGGCAAGGACGCACATCCCAAACCCGCCGAGCCGATGCCGCCGACATATTGCCGTTCGGTCGAACCGGTCCCGGAATACGACGGCAACAAGTCCTCCGGACCGCATCACGTTCACTGGGCCACGGTTACGTTTTTCGAGAACGAATCGGGCTTCGGATTTTTTCGAATGTTCTATTTCAAGAATGATCGCGGCGTCATGGTCTCGTCGCGCACCATCGACCGAGTCGAGTTGGTCAGCCTTCTGACCAGTTCCGAACCATCGGTGTATGTACTCGACGAAATGGCGACGCCGCCGCTTGCCCGGCAAGCGAAACGCCGGCCACTCGATGAGTTCGAACGCCTCGGTCTCGACGCTGTGCGCCGTGGAGAGGAACTGGTGTGGACCCGAGAAGCGCCGACGCGGATGTTCGGCGCGATCCGCGTGAAGACGGATTGTCTGCACTGTCACTCGAACGCCAAGAAGGGCGATCTGCTTGGCGCGTTCACGTACTACCTCAATACGCCGGTCGAGAAGTTGAACGTTCGCGAATGAGATGGCGACCCGCGGTATCCAAGCGTTTCGGCCAGTTCGTGGGATGGTGGTTCGAGCAGCGTGGTTCTTTCGGGTGGACGACTTTCTCCGAAAGTCGTGGTCAGTTTCTGCGAAATTGACCACCGCCACACAGTGCGGTGTGGCGGCTAACCAAAACGGCGGAACTGAGTGAAGGCATGCTCGGTGTGCTGTGCTCGGGCCGCCATTCTGCGAATGGCGATGGTCGCTCTTCGAGCGACCGCGACTCTCGGAGAGTCGTCCACCCGAGAATGTCCGCCTCAGAATCGGCGGCCGTCATTCACGCCGCTTTGCGCGAGGGGAGCATTTTCTTCCACCACGGGGTCGACTTTTTTTCGGCCGCGTGTCCGTGACCGTGACCGTGGTCAGCCGCGTGAGAGGATTCGTGTGCTGGTTCGTGGTGGTCGTCGTGCGAGTCGTCCTTCTTATCCTTCTTGTCTTTCTTGGCGGCGGGTTGGTCTTCCGGCGTGGAGACCGCCTGCACCAGAATGCCCAGCACGATAACACCCACCACAACGCCGTTGAGCGCGGGGACATTTCGCGTGGCCCAGCCCACTGCATCGAATGTAAAGAGTTGTTCCGACAGAAGTAACCCTGCGTGAACCGCCAAGAGACCGCCGATAAGACTCGTCAGAAGCATCGTCCAGAGGCGGTAAAGCAACAGGCCAAACAGGCCGCCGCAGAGGAAGACCGCCCACAACTCCTGCGCTTGCGGCAGAACCCACTGCACCGCCAGCCACGCGCCGCACCCGCCCGCCACGAACGCCAGCACCTTCGCGAGTTCCAGGGCGATCAATCCTGCCGCCACTGCCAGCAGAATACCGATCGCCATGACTTGCGTGCCGTTCGTGCGGCCAGCGTTCAAACCGATCAAACCGGCTGCGAGCGTGATTCCGGCGACGATCCAGAAGCGGTGCCAGCGCCAGCCGAACAACCAGAGCGCGAAACCGAGCACGAAGATCGTGCCGCTCATCGCCCAGGTCAGTCCGCGTGCTTCAGCCAGAATATCGGGAGCAACCAATTGCATCGGCATCACCGTGAGGAGGACGGGTCCCTGCCGTGGATCCCGGCTTTAACGTGCGCCGTTCTTACTTTGACGTTACGGCTCCCAGTTGAGAGGTGTCAAGCATGCTCCCGGTATTGTCAGTGAGGATTTGATGCGGCGCTAACCGATGTTGCCGATTGTTTGCACCTGGACGGTTCGGGTTCGTGGGCCATCGAACTCGCAGAAGTACACACCCTGCCATGTCCCGAGAACGAGATCACCGTTTTCAACCAGAATCGTGACGGATGAGCCAATCAAACTGCTCTTGAGGTGTGAATCGCTGTTGCCCTCGGCGTGTCGGAAACCGGGTACATCTTTGGGGATATGTTGATTCAGCCAGAGCAGAATATCGTGAACCACGTCCGGGTCGGCGTTCTCTTGAATGGTCATGCCGGCGGTGGTGTGTGGACAATACACCACGCACATGCCGGAAGTCAGCCCACCAGCGCGAACCACGCGACGCACTTCCTCGGTAATTTCCACGAACTCATTCCGCCGCGTTGTCTTGACCGTAAAGGATCGCATGTTCGCCCCTCCTAGAATGACATGTGTATTTTACTTGGCCTGGGCTCTGTCCTGGAGAACCGCTCGTGCCGCCGATTCAGTTTGTTGTCGACCGCCGTGAAGCCGGCAAAACGCTTGCCGCTGTGCTGAAGACGCGGTACGGCCTCAGTTGGGCGCAGGCGAAGCGGCTGGTGGAACGCCGGCACGTCAAGGTGAGCGGGCAGGTGGAGACGGATATTGCGCGCCGATTGAAACTGGGAAAACGCGTCGAATTGGCGGCGGGGACAGTCGAGATCAAGAAGGGAGCCAGGAGTGAGGAGAAGGGAGTAAGGAGAGAGGAGAAAAGGACGGGGAGTAAGGAGAGAGACAAAACAGGAAGCCCGAAGAACGAGCCAGCCGCACGCAACAAACGCGCTCCCTCGTCTCCTCACACGCTCTCGCTCGATTGCGTTGTGTATCAGGACGATGCTGTCGTTGTCGTGAACAAGCCCGCCGGCCTCACGACGATGCGACATGTGGAGGAAGCGGCGGAGTTTGGCACACGCGGAAAACGCTTTCTGCCGAAGACGCTCGCCGATCTGCTCCCCGGGCTATTGGGCACACCTGATCGCCCAGTGATTGCGGTGCATCGCATCGATCGCGACACGTCGGGCCTGGTGGTATTTGCTCGCACGCGGGCCGCCGCCGAAAGCCTTCTCAAGCAGTTTCGCAAGCATTCGACCGAGAGAAGATACTTGGCGCTGACTCGTGGAGTGCCGCCGGCTGGACGAATCGAATCGATTCTGGTGCGCGATCGCGGCGATGGCCGGCGCGGCAGTTCCACCGACTTCCTGGCCGAAGGTGGAAAGCGCGCGATCACGCATGTGTCCGTGCGGGAGACGTTCGGCAACTTCGCGCTCGTGGAATGTCGCCTAGAAACAGGCCGGACGCATCAAGTTCGCATTCATCTGGGCGAAGCCGACGCTCCTCTCTGCGGCGAAAACGTGTACGATCGCCCCGTGAACGGCAAACCCGTACCCGATGGGAGTGGAGCCAGGCGGCCGATGCTCCACGCAGCGCGGTTAGGTTTCGCGCATCCCGAAACCGGCGACGCGGTGAGTTGGGAAGTCGAACCGCCAGAGGATTTTCAGCAGGTGTGGGCGCGATGCCGCACGCGCGAATAAAGGAGCTAACCACAGAGACACTGAGTCACAGAGAAGAGAGAAAAGACAAGAGAGAAGGGCATTTGCCACAAAGCAGTCCGGTCCAGCCCGCGATCTTCTCATGCATTGCTTCTTTTTCTTTTCTCTCCTTCTTTCTTCTCTGTGTCTCAGTTCAATGTCTCTGTGGTTAGAAATCCTTCGTCTTTCACGCCGCTTCGACTTTAGGCTCGGCTTCCTTGGCCTCGACTTCGTTCGGCTTGGCCAATTCCACCTTCGCTTCCGGCTTCGCTTCTTCCACTCGTGCTGGACGCAACAACCCCGCCAACGCCAGCGAAATCGCGGCGGTTCCCGCAGCGACCCACCCCACGAGCGGGTATCCGGTCATTTGGCCGTCGGGATGCTTGGTTACCAGCGCCCCCGCGATGAGAGGAGCCAGTCCTGTCGCGGCGTGTTGAATCGAGGTATTCAAACTCATGAATGCGCCGCGATTTTGCGGCCGTGGGACACCGAGCATGATCGCCTGAATGGGGACCATTCGACCCGCCGCGAACACCATGAATGCACTCAGCGCGATGGTCGCGACCCAGAGTGGAGAGGCGGGCAGATTCGTGATGACCACCGCCATTACGAGCGCTGCGAAGCCGAAGATACGGAACAGGATCAAGCGTGGGAGCTGATCCGACAATCTCCCAATCGCCGTCATGCTGGCGAGCGTGCAGATCCCCGCGACAAAGTAAATCTGCGACAGTTGCGACTCTTTCCAGCCGTTGGTGGCGGTCAGATATGGGCCGATGAACGACGCGACCGTGAATGTCCCCAGCACGAGAAAAAACGAGAAGCAGAACGCACTCAGGTGATCGCGGTGGCGGATCACTTCCGCAAACTCCGCCCAACGGTTTGGCCGTTCCGCAGTGAGGTGCCCGCGAATAGCGGGTAACTTCGTCCAAACAAGCAACCACACCACCGCACTTAACACTGCCAACGCAATGAATGGAGCTCCCCGGCCATACTCTTCCGCGAGAACCAGACCGGCGGGGAGTCCCAGGATCGACGCCACCGCGAAAGACGAGATCACGGCACCGGTTGCCCGCCCGCGTTTTTCGGGGGGAAACACGTCGCCGATCACGGCCATCAGAGCGACCGCGGCCGTTCCACCAAACGCTCCGGCGAGAGTCCGCGCGAGCAGGAGAAGTTCGTAACTACTGGCAAACCCGCAAAACAGCGTGCTGAGGGCAAAACCGGCATACATGGCGAGAAGGACGGTTTTTCGGTCGAACCGGTCCATTACGAAGCTGGCGAGCAGGCTGGCGATGCCCGCTGCCCAGGCGTAGGCCGAGACGATCTGGGCAAACTGGGGCGCACTCAGCGACAATTCCGACATCAACCGGCCACCCAGCGGCATGATGATGACGAAATCGACCATGTGCGTAAATTGAATCGCCACAAGAAGAAGAATCAACTCCCATTCAGCACGCGTGATGTGCGCGGGGGAAGAATGGTTATCCGAACCAGCCGACACGGACATTACTGCTCTCCGGGTTATTGGCGACAGGAGGAATACCATATCCCCAGCCGCAAGTTACAGTCCGTTGATGAAACCGGCGCGAAGTCTTTGCCGTCTGGTAATATGGGAAGGGCGAGCCAAGAAGACTGGGGAATGAGACTTTGGGTTCGCGCGGAACTTTCGAGTGGGTCGAGCGTTCAAAAGGAAGCGTGAGTCTAACGTTTTTCGATCCCCGAGTAAATGAGAACACGCCCTGGCGGGCTCTCATTGATTCAATTGGGAACCGAATATCGGCACTAAGAGTGGAAAAGGTGATCGCGAGGGACCGAACTGGAATCCGAACTTTTTCGTGCAGGTTCGGGAACTCCTCGGTCTAGCGGGCGTCGAAAGAAGAGAACCGGCTCGCCCGCCAACCTCAGACCCCCTAACTACTTGCCCGAGCCGGACTTTCGGGATACACTCGTCTCACCCCTGCCAGTAACAAATAACAAACTGGCGCCCTGGAGCCTCGACCATGTTCGGTATCACCGATCGTCGGCACTTCATGAAACACGTGGCGGCCGGTGCGGCCGTCACTGTTCCCGGTCTGCAGTTTATGACCGGCTTGCGAGCCAAGGCCGCTGAACTGAAGAAGAAGCAAAAGAGCCTCATCATCCTGTGGATGGGCGGCGGACCCACGACGATCGACCTGTGGGATATGAAGCCGGGCAGCCCCAACGGCGGCGAACACAAGCCGAAGCAAACCGCAGCCAGCGGCATTCAAATCACCGAGCACCTGCCGAAGGTGGCCGAGCAGTTCAAGAACCTGTCGATCATCCGCTCGCTCAGCAGCGGCGAAGGCGACCACGCTCGCGGCACCTACCGCATGAACACGGGCAACAAGCCCAGCCCCATCCTCGAATATCCTTCGATCGGCTCGGTCCTGAGCTACTACCAGGCGATGGATCTGGAAGCGGCCAAGAACGCCGATATCCCGGCCTTCATCTCGCTGGGTAACGTCGTCGGTGCCAACCCTCTGACACAAAACCAGGTTGGCGGCGGCTTCCTCGGCATGAAGTACTCTCCGTTCCTCGTGCAGAACCCCGGCCAAATGCCGGAAAACGTCTCGGCCCCTCCGGGCGTCGGCGAAGATCGCCTTGTCCGTCGTGCGGCGATCTTCGAACGGCTCGAAAGCAACATGGTGCAAGTCGATTCGAAGAAGAAACCAGTGATGGACCCGGCCCAGGCGCACAAGGAAGTGTACGAGAAGGCCCTGAACCTCGTTGTCTCCAGCCGGAAGAACGTCTTCAAGCTCGATACCGAAAACGACGGCAAGGCGATCAATCCGAAACTGCTCGAAGAATACGGCAACAATAACTTCGGCAAGGGCTGCTTGCTTGCACGCAAACTGGTGGAAGCGGGTGTCGCTTGCGTCGAGATCACTCTCGGCGGTTGGGACATGCACAACGGCATCTTCAACGCGCTGGCCACCCGCGCTCTGCCCACGCTCGACAAGGGCATGGGCACGCTGGTGAAGGATCTGGCCGATCGCGGCAAACTCAAGGACACCGTGATCGTGTGGATGGGCGACTTCGGCCGCACCCCGCGTATCAACCAGAACGGTGGCCGCGACCACTTCCCGGCCGCGTGGAGCGTTGTGGTGGGTGGCGGTAACATCAAGGGTGGCGTTGCATACGGTTCGACCGACAAGGATGGCACCTCGGTTGTCGATAACCGCGTTGGCGTCCACGACCTCTACGGCACTCTGTACCGTGGCCTCGGCATCGACCCGACACCGGAAACCAACGCCAGCGTTCGCGATAACCTCGGTCGGCCCTACTACGTCGCCGGCAACCGGACCGACCCGAACAGCGACGCCAAGATCAAGGACGCCTACTGGATCAAGGATCTGGTGAGCTAAGGAAAGGCGAACGGAGCCAAACGACACGGCCGGGGCTATCGCCCCGGCCGTGTTGCTTTTTGTTCGCGCTGGGAAGCGGGGATTGTTTCGAAGAACGCAGAACGTTATCGACGAACGCAGAACGTTATCGACCACGGCAAATGAGGTTTGGCGATGTTCGTCACAATCGTGGTTGCGATGTTAGCGATGGCGCAGACGCAGCGTGATTGCCAGGAGATGGTTCACCAGCCGCGACACAGGAACCTTTTCGCTGAATTCGCAAACAACAAATTCAATTCGTGGCACCTCTCGCCGCGAATTGACATGCCAGTGGCGGGGCAGCGAGTTGAAGTTACTCCCACGCCACGTACCACTTGGTACTCCCCACAGGGGCGAGTTGTTGCCCCCAAGCCGCGTGAAAAATGAGGGGCTGGAATGACACGTGGACAGGCGGTTCTCAGTTCGTAGGGCTCCCGCCCAACGCTACGAAAGACGGCCCTCCGGGCGAAAACATCACCCATCGCACATCTCGTCTGGAATCGTGGGGTACCACCCGCGCTGGAAATACCGGTCGCTCCGCAGGGAATGATTTTCGCCCGGAGGGCCGTCTTTCGTAGCGTAGGGCGGGAGCCCTGCGAATGTGTTGCCTGAGTCACTCCCACCATGTTTTCGGGTCGTACTCCACCTCGGCGGCCGTCAACATGCCCAGAAACTCATCGCGGAACGTTTCTTTCGCGTGGTGTTGCTCTTGATTGTTGATGTAGGCCGTCACGCCCGGAATTGCGGACGGGCTGAGTGTGAATGCACCATAGCCTTCCTGCCATGCGAACGAGGAGACTCCGCGTTCGTGAAGCCAGGCCGATGAGTTGGACTTGATATCGCGCACAACATCCGAAACGGAACGATCCGCGGCCAGTCTCAAGAGGAGATGGATGTGATCGGGAATCCCGCCTGCGGCGAGCAACTCTCCTTTTCGATTCCGGACGATACCACCAATGTAAGCGTGCAACTCATCTCGCCACGTCGGGTTGATCCACGGCTCGCGATGCTTGGTGCTGAAAACGATGTGATAGAGCAACCGGGTATAGGTTTGCGCCACGGGCGTTCCCTTATTCTTGGTATCCCCGGTCGGAACATCAACGGCTTCTTGATCGAGTATACCCGCTTGATTCTTCGCCCCGGAGGGGCCGTCTTTCGTAGCGTAGGGCGGAAGCCCTACGACCTTGTTTGTTTTTGCGACGACCTTTTGCGACGACCTTGTTTTTACAAATCCTGCGACGACCGCACCTTGAAGAAGTGATCCAGTTTCCGCTTGCTGGCGTCGCCGGTTTTGAATCCGTCCATGAACCATTTCACACGTTGCTTCGATGTGCCGTGCGTGAACTTCTCGGGATCGGGAAAATGCCCCGCACGCCTCTGCAAGCGGTCGTCGCCGATGGCGTTCGCCGTTTTGATGGCGGATTCCACGTCGCCGGGTTCGATGAAGTGGAAAATCTTCTGGCCGTGGTTGGCCCAAACCCCCGCCAGGTAATCAGCCTGGAGTTCCAACCGCACGGATGCGTCGTTATCGTGACCATCGGCGTGGTAACCGAGTAACTTCTGGACGTGGTGCCCGACTTCGTGCGCAATCACATAGGCTTTCGAGAAATCGGCCTTGGAACCGCCGAGCTGCTGTTCGAGTTCATTGAAGAATGTCGGATCGATGTAAACTGTCTCGTCGGCGGGGCAATAGAACGGACCCACTTCTGAAGGTGCAACCCCGCAACCAGTCCTGACGCGGGCGCTGAACAATTCCAGATGTGGCTTCTTGTAACGCAGACCCATTTTGCGGAATTCTTCGTCCCAAACTTCTTCCGTGGTGCCGAGCACCTTCTTGGTGAAAACGAGCGTCTTCTCGTCTGGGGGCCCTTCGTTGGCGACAGGTCGGCGTCCGCCGGTCAGATCGACGCCAAAGATCAGGCCCAGGACGACGAGTAATATGCCTCCCAATCCGCCGCCGATGGCGATCTTGCCGCCCATCCCGCGAGCATCCGTAACGTTGCTACTTTCGGGGGCATCGTCGAGTCTCATGGTGTTCCTCTATCGGATCAGGGCAGAACCGGCAGACTCTCAGACTTCTTTTTCCATGCTAACCGCATGCCGCTGAAGATCTTCGAGATCAACGTATTCGAGTGCGTGCATGTGGGTGGCTTCCAGCACCACGGGGCACGCAACGCCGGCTTCCAGCGACTGCTTCCACCGCGTGATACAGACACACCACCGGTCGCCCGGTTGCAGACCGGGGAAGCCGTAGAACGGGAACGGCGTGGTCAGGTCGTTGCCGATAAACTTCTGGTGAGCCAGAAACTCGGCCGTGACCTGGCAGCAAATTGTATGCAGTCCTTCATCGTCCGGGCCAGTGTTGCAGCAACCGTCGCGGTAAAAGCCTGTGAGCGGCTTGGTCGAGCAGGTTTGCAGCGGACCGCCGAGCACGTTTTTCGCAGATGGCATGGTGATTGTCCAGAAAGTGAGGAGCGGAACTCGCCTGCTGCCATGATAGTCATTCTTCGTTCGCGAACAGCACCATTGCCGATCCAATAGCATGAGGCTCGCGGTGATCGTCTCGGCGGCGAGGTCATTTCTCGCGCGGTGGCGGGGCGAGTTCGGGGTCGGGCGGGCGGCTGTCGCGGAACGGCCGCGCGTCCCATACTTTCGCTGTCTTGTCCTCGCTTCCGGTGACGATGCGTGTGCCGTCTGCACTGAACGACGCCGCCCACACTCGGTACGTGTGCCTCTTGAGAGTGAGAAGTTCGGCTCCGGTCTTGGCGTCCCACACTTTCGCTGTCTTGTCATAGCTTCCGGTGACGATGCGTGTGCCGTCTGCACTGAACGATGCCGCATTCACGCTATTTGTGTGCCCCTTGAGTGTGAGGAGTTCAGCTCCCGTTTTCGTGTCCCACACCTTTGCCGTGTTGTCATAGCTTCCGGTGACGATGCGTGTGCCGTCCGCACTGAACGATGCCGCATACACTCTATCCGTGTGCCCCTTGAGAGTGAGGAGTTCGGCTCCGGTCTTGGCGTCCCACACTTTCGCTGTCTTGTCATAGCTTCCGGTGACGATGCGTGTGCCGTCTGCACTGAACGATGCCGCAAGCACCCAGAACGTGTGCCCCTTGAGTGTGAGGAGTTCAGCTCCCGTTTTCGTGTCCCACACCTTTGCCGTGTTGTCATAGCTTCCGGTGACGATGCGTGTGCCGTCTGCACTGAACGATGCCGCATACACGCTATCCGTGTGCCCCTTGAGAGTGAGGAGTTCGGCTCCGGTCTTGGCGTCCCACACTTTCGCTGTCTTGTCATAGCTTCCGGTGACGATGCGTGTGCCGTCTGCACTGAACGATGCCGCAAGCACCCAGAACGTGTGCCCCTTGAGTGTGAGGAGTTCGGCTCCGGTCTTGGCGTCCCACACCTTCGCGGTCTTGTCAGAGCTCCCTGTAATGATCCGCGTGCCGTCCGCACTGAACGACGCCGCATTCACCCAGTCCGTGTGCCCCTTGAGTGTGAGGAGTTCAGCTCCTGTTTTCGTGTCCCACACCTTTGCCGTGTTGTCCCAGCTTCCGGTGACGATGCGTGTGCCGTCTGCACTGAACGATGCCGCATTCACGCTATTTGTGTGCCCCTTGAGAGTGAGGAGTTCGGCTCCTGTTTTCGTGTCCCACACCTTTGCCGTGTTGTCCCAGCTTCCGGTGACGATGCGTGTGCCGTCTGCACTGAACGATGCCGCATTCACTCTATCCGTGTGCCCCTTGAGTGTGAGCAGGGAGGGGTCACACAGCCGGTTGAGGTGGTGCCACTCCCAGTTCCGCAACTTCGGATCGGCGCCATCGAGCAACGCCCGCATCGCAATAACGTTGTTGTCGCGCCACTCCTGATGGGCCACCCGCATCGTGGCACCATACTCAAACACCGCCAGCTTCTGCCGCTCCAACTCCACCTGTTTCCGTGCATTCGCCTCGGCCACCTGAGCCTTCTCCGCGATCCCCTTCGCCTTGATCGCCTCGTCTTTGGCCACATCCGCGATCTGCCTCAGTTTCACGGCGTCGTCTTTCGCCTTGAGGGCTTCTTCCTTCGCGCTGTCGGCGATCTGTTTCTGTCGGAGTGCGTCCTCCTTGGCTTTGATCGCCTCGTCTTTTGCACCATCCGCAATGCGTTTCTGTTGCAAAGCATCGTTCTTGGCGACATTGGCGGCGTCCCGCTGGGTGAGCGCCTCGGTTTTCGCGCCGTCCGCGATTAGCTTCTGTTGCAGGGCGTCGTTCCTGGCCGTGTCCGCCTGGTCGCGTTGAGTGACGGCCTCGGCGCGGTTCGCCTCCGAGGTATGCCACAGGGACGCCACAACCGCCCCGAACCCGCCCGCGACAACCAGCAGCAGCACCGCCGCCGCCAGTGCCCGCTGCGCCTGCCGCCGCTTGCGCTGCTCCGCGGCCCTGGCCTCGGCCTCACGCCGCGTGTTCGCCTCCTCGATCGTCCGCGCCTCCTCCGCCGCACGCTTCCGCTCTGCCTGACGCAACCGCTCCTCCACCTCGGCCCGATACCCCGCCACCGCCAATGCCACTTCTTCCGCGTTCGCATACCGATCCACGGCTCGCGGCGCGAGGCACTTCTTGCACAGCGTCCGCAGTTCCGCATCCGCCCCGCTGGCGTCGATCCGCGCGAAGGTCTCATCCAGCTCTGCTTGTGCCGCGCGGATGATGGTGTCCAGCACGCTGTTGCCCTTGAACGGCGGATGGCCCGTGAGAATCGCCGCGAGGATGCCGCCGAGCGCGAACACATCGGCGCGGGCGTCCACGGGTTCACCACGCGCCTGCTCCGGGGCCATGTATGCCGGTGTGCCCTTCACCTGGCCTGCCACCGTCGCGGCGATCTCTCCCGGCGTGCCGATCCCGTGCGGAACGGTCGCCTCCGGATCGCCTCCACCCACCTTCTTCGCCAATCCCCAGTCCATGACTTGCACTTCGCCGAATGCCCCCACCATCACGTTACTTGGCTTCAGATCGCGGTGGATGATGTCCTGGGAGTGCGCATACCCGACCGCCTGACACATCTGCTCGAATGCCGCCAACAAGTGGCCGTGGTCAGTGGTCCGGTCGGTGCGGGCTTTTAGCACCTTGTCGAGGGTGTCGCCACGGATCAGCTTCATCACGAGATACGGCCGTTCGTCCGGAAGCGTGCCCAGTGCATGCACGGGCGGGATGCCCGGATGCGGGAGTTGTGCGGTGACGCGAGCCTCGCGTACGAACACGCTGGCGTCCATGCCCGGCTTCATCACCTTCACGGCCACCTCGCGGTCGAGAGTGAGGTCGCGGGCGAGGTAGACGATCCCCATTGCCCCGCGGGCAATTTCGGGCATCAGATCATAACCGGGGACGGACAGAGGCCCGCCAACGGCACTCTCGCCGCGATTGGCACGTGTGGTGTCGGGGTCGGATTGGAATTCGTTGTCGCTGGACACGGGGGGCAACTCCGAGCAGCAGTGGTGGCGTGGCAACGAACAGCGCGTAATTGCCGCGACGCGGCGGGTGAGGGGCTTTTCGTACTTCTCCCAACCTTGGATTCAACCAAACGCGCCATCGGCTGAACAAAGACCGACAACGATTCCTTGCAAACGACTGCCAGGGAGCAGGAAACATCAACTGTTTCCTGGCTGACAGTCGCGGCTCGTTTTGTGGACGAACAGTCTTACCCTGGCAGCAAGTCCTTCACCACTTCCTGTTCTTGAAGCAGTTCGTCCAGGCTGGCCTTGAACTTCTTCTGGCCGAATTCATCGAGTTTGAGCCCCTCCACCACTTTCCAGTTGCCATCGCCACTGGAGGTGCAGGGGTAGCCGAACACGAGTCCGGCCGGGACGCCGTATTCGCCCTTGGAAACAATCGCCGCGCTCGTCCAGTCGCCCGCTGGCGTTCCGCGAACCAGACTCTTCACGTGATCAATGGCTCCATTCGCGGCGGAGAAAGACGACGAAACCTTCGTCGTGTCGATGATGAACTTCCCGCGTTCCTGCGTTTGCGGCACGAAGGTGTTTTCGAGCCACGCGCGATCGGTGATGACGCTCGTGGCGGGCTTGCCGCCAATCTTCGCGTTGGTGAAATCGGGGTATTGCGTGTTGGAGTGGTTGCCCCAGATCGTGACGCAGGTCACCGCGTCGTTCGTGACGCCGGCCTTCGCAGCCAGCGCGGAGACGGCCCGGTTGTGGTCGAGTCGCGTCATGGCGTGCCAGCGATCCGCGGGCACGTCCTTGCCGTTGCGGTACGCAATCAGGCAGTTCGTGTTGCATGGATTGCCGACAACCAGGATACGCACGTCACTGGCGGCGTTCTTGGCGATGGCCTGTCCCTGACCAACGAAAATGGGGCCGTTCTTGCGGATGAGGTCCTTTCGCTGCTCGCCGGGTCCACGCGGCGCGGCACCAACCAGGAGAGCGTAGTTGCAGCCGGCAAACGCCTTGTTCGCGTCGTCGGTGATAATCACGTCCTGGAGCGTGCTGAATCCGCAGTCCTGAAGCTCGTACATCGCGCCTTCCAGGTTCTTCATCGCGACCGGCAGCTCCAGAAGCTGAAGAATCACCTTCGTCTCCGGCCCGAAGACTTCGCCGGAAGCAAGCCGAACGATCAAGCTACTGGAAACTCGGCCGGCCGCACCCGTCACGGCCACACGTACGACTTTGGACATGGGAACCGCCTATAGTTGAAGAGGAAGGAAGACCATCTACGAAGTTAGGTTAGCAACTGGAGCGGCGACGATCAGTTGCGTTCCTACGCCGGCCGGAGCAGGCCAGAGGCCCGCGGTTCCAGGCAAGGAATCGCGGCACTGGAATCGTTCGCGCCGAATCATACCGTAACCTTTGAACGCGCATTCCGGCGCCAACGGCAAGTTCGCCGTGCCCATGCCGGACATCCTGCACAGGAGATATCTGCAATGGTGAAGGTTGGTATTAACGGCTTCGGACGAATCGGTCGGTTGGTTTTCCGTGCCTTGGTCGAACAAAACCTGCTGGGCAAACAACTGGATGTGGTCGCGGTGAACGATGTCGTGCCGGCAGACAACCTCGCCTATCTGCTCAAGTACGACTCCACGCAGGGCCGCTTCACTCGCCCCATCGAGATCCGCAAATCGAAGCCGGAACTGGAAGCCGAAGACATCCTCGTGGTCGATGGTCACCCGATTAAATCGCTCGGGATGAGAGCGACGCCGGAACAACTGCCCTGGAAAGAACTCGGTGTCGATTACGTGATCGAGAGCACAGGGCTGTGGACCGAAGCCGCGAAGGCACGCGGGCACATCACGGCGGGCGCGAAGAAGGTCATCATCTCCGCGCCGGCGAAGGAAGAAGACATCACCGTGGTGATGGGTGTCAACAACGACAAGTACGACCCGGCCAAGCACAGCATCATCTCCAACGCGAGTTGCACCACAAACTGCCTTGCGCCGGTGGTTCACGTGCTTCTGAAGGAAGGTTTCGGTATCGAGGAAGGGTTGATGACGACCGTCCACAGCTACACCGCCACGCAGAAGACAGTGGACGGCCCCGGCGGCAAGAAGGACTGGAAGGGCGGCCGGGCCGCGGCGGTGAACATTATCCCCAGCACGACCGGCGCCGCGAAGGCGGTCGGCCTGGTGTGTCCGGAAGTGAAGGGCAAGCTCACCGGCATGGCGTTCCGCGTCCCGACGCCGACGGTCTCGGTGGTGGATCTGACGGTGAAGACCACGAAGTCCACGAGCTACAAGGAAATCTGCGCGGCGATGAAGAACGCCAGCCAGACATACCTGAAAAACATCCTCACTTACACCGACGACGATGTGGTGTCGTCCGACTTCATCCACGACCCGGCTTCCAGCATCTTCGATGCCGGCAGCGGCATCGAGTTGAACAGCAAGTTCTTCAAGCTGGTTTCTTGGTATGACAACGAGTGGGGTTACAGCAACCGCTGCGTGGACCTGCTGAAGTACATGATCAGCAAGGCGTGATTTGATGTAGGTGGGACAAGGCTTTGCGCAGGCCCACCACAACAAATAGGGTGGGGCTGCGCAAAGTCTTATCCCACCCTACATCAGCGATTCATGGCTTGTCCAACCGATTCAACGCGGTGGCGGTTCTCCTGGGTGCTGTACCCGCTGGCTGCCGTGTTGATCGGTGGGGTGTTGGGGTCTCTCGCGGGGAAGCACCCGCGCGACCCCGATCCATTTACGGTTTTGTCACCTCAAGGCAGTGCCGTCTTACTTGACGCCCTTCTGATTATCGTCGCCTTTGCGGCGGCGCTCGCTGCGATTGCATTTCTCTTCGGTTTCCTTGCCCCTGGACAAAGCATCCGATCGCGACTGACGAACGGATTCGCCGGTGTGGCCTTGGCAGGTTTGGTTCCTCTGGTATTTGTCGGTGGCGGGTTTGTGTTGTGCTCAGCACTTGTCCTGCTGAGCCTGTGGGCGGGAATGGGAGTGGGTTCGCTTCTGGGTGCTGTTTACGGGGCAACCAGCGTCGGTCTGCTGCTGGGTTTGATGGCGTTGTGCATATCTTGGTTGGGTCGCTCTTTGGGTCGCCGAATCGTCAACATGAAGCGTGGGATAATCGGTGCCGAGGAAGACGCGTTTTGATAAATTTATATTTGTGTTAGTTTAAGTGGATTCGAGCGCGAATCGACAAAACTCCGCGGACTGATTCGATTTCGTGAAATAGGATCGCCTTGGGAGGAGTATATTGACTATGCCCATCAGCTCGCCTGTCATTCTTCTCCTCGTGCAAAGGTGTGTCCGTGCAAAAGTGGTCCCGACTTCGCCCGCTGCGGGCTTGGTCACGCAGCGGGTTCACGCTTATTGAGTTGTTGGTGGTGATCGCGATTATCGCGGTCCTCATCGGTCTTCTTCTCCCCGCGGTGCAAAAGGTGCGTGAAGCGGCATCGCGAATGTCCTGCCAGAACAACCTCAAGCAATTCGGTCTGGCTCTGCATAATTACCACGACGCGATCCAGTATTTTCCCTCGGAAGCCGGTGCTCAGGATCCGCTTCCATACAACTGGGCACTCGCCATCCTCCCTTATGCTGAGCAGAGCGCCCTCTATACCGCGATTGTGACCAACGGCGGCGGGGCTTCGGTCGCGCAACCGGTGAAGATCTTCCTGTGCCCGAGTCGGCGCTCCACCGGCGTGGGTCCGAAGATCGACTACGCCGCAGCGTTTAACGCCGGTATCGATGAAAATGCTCTGGCGAACTACGTCGGCAGTGCCACCGCCAGTTCTGGCCGTGCTATCCTCAACACCTCGAGAACCACTCTCACCGTGGTGTCGGGTGGGAGCGGAACGGCCAACACGCTGCTTCTGGCTCACAAGGTCATGCGGCCAATGAACTACAACGGGGGCAGCGGCAACGATCCCGGATACTGCTCCACTGGTACCGCCGACCACATGCGCTGGGCCGACGCCTTCGGCAACGGAAGCAGCGCTGGACTGGGCTATACGGTTGACAACAACAACGTGGACGAAAACCACTTCGGCGGCCCGCACACGGGCGGTTCGCCCGTGCTTTTCGCGGATGGTTCGGTTCGGCAATATCAGTATGGTTATGTCGATTCTTCCGGGATGAATGACGACGCCGTCTGGCAAGCTCTCTGGGCGTTCAACCGGTCCTATAACGTGACCCCTCCGTAATCCGAGAGTAGATGGCGAGCGGCGCGGCGTTAGCCTGCCGGTGTTCAATACACCGGCGGGCTAACGCTGCGCTACTCGCTATCCGCCGCCTACCATCGCCGTCGCGTCGCTTGCCTCCTATCATGCCCGAAACCGGCGTTTCGCCCGTTCACTCGCACTTTCGGGACGGCTATGGCCAAGAAGCGATTGGAAGACTTGGGTGATTTGCGGGGCAAGAAGGTTCTCGTTCGCGTGGACTTCAACGTCCCGCTCGACAAAAAAACCGGTGCTGTGAAGAACGATCGCCGGATCCGCGCTGCCATCCCCACAGTGAAGTGGCTTCTGGATGCGGGCGCAAGCGTCATTGCCATGAGCCATCTCGGCCGGCCTGAGAAAGCCACGCCCGAAGAACGCAAGAACCTCACGATGGATAAGGTCGCCGCGAAGTTTGGCGAACTCCTTGGTCGTCCGGTGAAGAAAGCTGCTGACGAAGTGATCGGGTCTGCCGTCATGACGGCCGCAGCGGCCCTGAAGCCGGGCGAAGTGCTGCTCCTGGAGAACCTCCGCTTCGATCCACGTGAACAGAAGAACGATCCTCACTTCGCCGCGGCTATCGCCGCTCTCGGCGATGCTTACGTCAACGATGCATTCGGTACTTGCCACAACGACCACGACGCCAGCATGGTCGCGGTGCCCGCTGCTCTCAAGGCGGCCGGCAAGCCGCGCGCGGTGGGCTTGCTCGTTGCGAAAGAATTGGAGATCATCGACGGCCTGATGGCGCATCCCAAACAGCCGGTGCTCGGCATCATGGGCGGCGCAAAGGTGTCGGACAAAATCGCTTTTATTAACGCACTTCTATCGAAGGTCAATCATCTGCTCATCGGCGGAAAGATGACCTATGCGTTTCTGAAAGCTCAGGGTGTTGCCGTGGGGGGTACCAAAGTGCCCGATGAGGAAGTCGAAGCCGCTCGGCCACTGCTCACGGAGGTGGGCAAGAAGATTACTTTGCCGGTCGATTGCCTTGCGGCCAAGTCGGACGACCTGACCCAGACGCAAGTGTTTGAGGGGCCGATCCCCGCAGGGTTTGAGGGCGTGGACATCGGGCCCAAGACAATCGAATTGTTCAAAGGGAAAATCGCCACAGCTGCCACCATCATTTGGAATGGTCCTGTGGGTTGGTTCGAGCAACCGGCATTTTCGCGTGGAACTCGCGGCGTGGCCGAAGCGATGGCCGCCAGTAACGCAGTGACGGTTGTTGGTGGGGGAGAAACGGCCGAGGCAGTGGAGCAATTTGGCTTCGCGGACAAGATGACGCACGTCTCCACCGGTGGCGGTGCATTCCTCGCCTATGTGGAGGGGAAGAAGTTTCAGAGTTTGGCGCAAATTGACGACAAGTGAAAGGGATCCCGGCTGCGCGATCGGGTTCCAACGAGCCGGAAGCGTAAGCGACGGGCCGAATGAGCCACTGGTTCCAACGAGCCGGTAAGCGACGGGCCGAATGAGCCACAACGAGCCGGGAGCGTAACGGGTGTGTGAAAAAATCGAAACCATCTAACATCAAGCAATGGTCATTCTTCGGAAGACGCGTGATGTCAGCCACTTACGAACAATAACTATTTGCAAATAGTCTGATCTTGGCGATTTTTTCACACGCCCGTGAGCGACGAGCCAGGCGAGCGACGGGCTGAACGAGCCGGAAGCGTAAGCGACGGGCCGAACGAGCCGAATGAGCCGGAAGCGTAAGCGACGGGCTTCTGCAAGGAGATTGGGAGTGGATCGCATGGCAACGGAGCGGCCGAAACGCGGCGTACCGGAAGGGCTGTGGATCCGGTGTACCAGTTGCAAGGCCACGGTTTACAAAAAGGAAGTCGAAGCCCGGCATCACGTCTGCCCGGAGTGCGACCACCATTTCACCATGCCGGCCCGTGATCGCATCGCGCAACTGCTGGACGAAGCCACATTTGAAGAGTGGGATACCGACCTCCGGCCGTGTGATCCGCTGAATTTCGTGGACCGCATTCCATACCACCAACGGCTCGTGGAGGAGCAGGCGCGGACGGGGATGCTCGACGCAGCGGTAACCGGCCGGGGATTCATCCGTGGTCGGCCGGTGGTGCTGGGGATCACCGACTTCGCGTTCATGGCGGGGAGTATGGGCAGCGTGGTGGGCGAAAAACTCACCCGTGCTGCCGAGCGTGCTACGGAAATGAAACTTCCGCTGATCTTTGTGAGCGGATCGGGTGGCGGAGCCCGCATGCAGGAGGGGATTCTCTCGCTGATGCAGATGGCGAAAGTGTCTGCGGCGCTCGCGCGTTACGACGACGCCGGCGGACTGTATATCTGCATTTTGACCAACCCGACAATGGGCGGCGTCGCGGCAAGCTGGGCCTTACAGGGCGACATCACGCTGGCCGAGCCGAAAGCCATGATTGGCTTTGCGGGTCGTCGCGTCATTAGCAATACGGTGCGGGTGGAACTGCCGGAAAACTTCCAGACGAGTGAATTCCTGCTCAAACACGGGTTCGTCGATCGAGTTGTGCATCGCAAAGACCTCCGCACCGAAGTCGCACGCATCGTGGACTATTGCCAAATCCGGTGAACGAAGTCGAACACCAACTGAGCCGATGCGGCCGTCTATTGTTACAGCCGCAGAGTTGCGATGCCGTGAAGCGAACCATACTTGGTGCAGCCAAGTGATGCCAGGAGGGCGACCTGTGGTGTGCAAATGCGCGTCGATTGTGCCAGGAAGTGCGTCGGTCGGGCATTCAAACTGACCCAGGTTTTCGTTTTTATTCAACTCGGTTGGCCATGAGAGCGGTTCGGCGATTGGCAGTAGGGTGGGCAGGATTCGAACCTGCATTTGGGGTATAGGTCAAACTGCCACCCGTCCCCAGGGGATCACCTCGCCCGACTCTCCCAGGCAGTTTATATCACGGGATATTGGGAACCCTGTGTGTGCCTGTTTCACCACCACCCCAGATCAAACCTCCGCCGCCGAACGAACAAAAGCTCACCGGCCGCGCACGCCGCGATCCGATCACCGAACAACGCATGTCCCGCCGGTCCAGTGCAGCGACCGGATACATCTCATGGCCTCGTTGGCGACGGGCTGGACCTGTCGCCAATGTACGACGTTCCTTCTTCGTCCGCCAACGCGCCCAACTCATCGCACACATCCAGAACACCAATAGCCAGTACAACCTTCCGCCGTTTTCCAAAAAGCTCACGTACAAGGGCAACCGATCTGCTGAGATTGCACAGCGGTTCGAACACCCCAGCACTCAGCTGAGCATTGCTGCTGATCTCGAATTGAGCGACTCCTATGATCTCGTGAGTGACAATGCACTGTCGCTAACGGGGCGTGGATGGTGATGACGGCGTTGGCGTGGAACCTCAAAGCGTGGTGGGCGTTGATGCTGCCGGAGATGCCGGGTCGCTGGCAGGGGCAGCACCGCGAGGAGAAGCAACGCGTGTTGCGGTCGGGGTTCAAGTCGTTCGTGAGCGTGTTCGTGACGATCCGGCCGCTGTAGAGCGGCGGGCGTGTAAATCATTGTCGTTTCCACACTCTCGTGGCCGAGGAGTTCCTGTACGGTGCGGATGTCGGAACCGGCCTCCAACAGGCGGGTCGCGAAGGTGGTGAAATCAAATCTCAGAAACTACGCATTTCACCCTTCTGGCTTCACTCGTTGGTGGAGTCGAAGCCAGAAGGAAACGAGCGGATTGTGATTCAGTCACTCAGAACGTGAGCACCGCGCTCGGCACCCCCAAATTTCCGTAGGCGTCGAAGACCGTCACCTGAACGGTGCCGTGGAAAGTCGCCTGGTTGGAAATGATGAGGCTCAGGGTCGAGGCCGACACGGTGTAAACGGTCGGCGGCGTCCCGGCGGGCTGGCTCGCGTCCGTCACGACGATCTGGTAACCCGCGATGCTCGACGTGTTGAACAGCGGCGGGTTCCACGCCGCGGTCCACGTCGGCAGCCCGCTCACCGGATCGGTCCCACCCGTCACACTCAGATTGGTCGGCGCGTCCGCGAAGTACACCGGGAAGTTCAGCGTCACGTAGACCGTTCCCCAGCCGTTGTTGTTCGTCACGCTGACCACAATGCTCACGTTGCCGACGTCCGTCAGCGACGGCGTCCAGGTGAGTAAACCGGTATTCGGATCGATCGAGACGCCGGCGGGGCCCGAGGCGATTCCGTACGTCACATACGACCCAGTGAACTGCACCGAGAACGCTTGCCCAGCGACCACATTCGGCGTGCTGAACGACCAGCTTACGCTGCCAAGAGCGAGCAGGTACAGTTCCGCGTTGCTCGTGCTGGTCTGGCTTGGATTGCTGTTGGCGTCATACGCAACGACGTTCACGGTGTTCTGGCCGGTGATCCCCGCCTGGAGAGCGAAGCTCGTGGCCGTACTGTGCGTGTCGTAGGTCGTGGTCACACCGGTGTTGAGGTTGGTCACCACGACAGCGTAATCCGCGACATTCGTGGAATCGGCTGGCGGCGTCCAGGTGACGACGGGAGTCCACGTTGCAGGCGAAGATCCAGAGGTATTCGCGTTGTAGCTGACGACGACGTTGGTCGGGGCGGTGGTGAAGTACGTTGGGAAGGTGAACGTCAGGTACGACGTGCCTGCGGCGTTGGTGGCACTCACCGTGACGCTGGTGGCGGCGCTGGCGTCGGAGGCGCTCGGGGTCCAGGTGCCGATGCCCGTATTCGGGTCGAGGGTCATTGTGGACGGCCCGGAGACGAGAGCGTACGTCGTGGGGCTGGTGTTGCTGACCCCGGTGAGCTGGAACGAGAACGGCGTTCCGGCCAGGGCGTACTGCGGGGTTGTACCCGTGCTGTTGAAGCCGGGGTTGAGGGTCAGTTGATAGGTGTTCGGACTGCCCGAGACCGTGGTCATGTTGCCCGGGCCATAGGCATAACCGCCGTTGACGGTAAGCGATGGCACCGGGACATCCGCCGTGACCGTGACCTGAATGTCCAGCGTGGCGGTGCCGGCGCTGTTGCTCGCCTGCACGACGATGTCGTTGACGCCCACCTGATCGGCCGTCGGCGTCCATTCGATGAACCCCGAGTTCCAGCCCACGCCGGCCGGAGCCGAGACGATCGCCACCGTGGGGGTGGGGTTGCCGGTGGTGCCGAGCGTGAAGTAGAGCGCGTGGTTGGCGACGACTGAAAGGGCCGGATCGACGGAGCTCCCGACGTAATAGCTGATCGTGGGCACCTTCCACGTGGTGCCGCTGACGTAGTTCGAATAAGCGGACTGGTTGTTGGAGGTATCGGAGGCCACAACGACGTAGTCGTACGTGGTGTACGGCGACAGGCCCGTAAAGGTGTACGAGGTCGTGGAGGGACTGAGGCCGTCCACGATCAGCTTCTCGGTCGCGGGGTGGTAGGTGATACCACCGCCGCGGCCGGAGTGACCGGTGGTGTACGCCGGCGTATACGCGAAGATCCGGTAACCGGCCACCGCCACGTTATCGGTCGAGGCGGTCCAGTTGAGGGTGATCGACGAGGTCGAAGAGATGGGGGCCATGCTCAGCACCGGAGCGGTCGGTGGCGTGGTGTCCGGGGTAACGGTGAGGGTGAAGGTTTCCGTGGCCGTACCGGCTGCGTTCTGAGCTTGCACCGTCACGGACGTGGTGCCGATCTGCGCTGTGGTCGGCGTCCAGGTGATGACGCCTGTATTCGGGTTGATACTCAGTCCGGTCGGACCGGAGACCACAGAAAACGCCGGCGCGGGTGAACCGATGGCGGCCACCGTTGCGGTGTAAGCGGCCCCGGCCGTTGCCGACGGTAGGGACGTGGTGGTGATCTGTGGAGCGAAGTTGGCGAGGCTCTGGGTCACGTACACGGTCGACACCGAATACGGGTTGTCCCCGTAGGCGGTGCCGCCGATCACCTCGATGCGGTTCTGGGCATCGACCACCGCGGCCTCGTCGCTCAATCCCTTCGGAAGGGAAGTACCCGTGGACCACGTGTTGGTTGCGGGATTGTAGACCTGGACCGTGGAGAGAACGCCTCCGCTGCCCTTGCCGCCCAGAACGTAGATCATCCCGTCCGGACCGAAAACCGCCGCCGCTTCCGTAATGGAGGTGCGCATTGAGGCGAGAGTGGTCCAGGTGTTGGTGGCCACCGTGTATTCCAACACCGTCGAGGTGCGCGAACTGGTATTCGTCGCCCCACCGAAGACGATGATGTGACCCGCGCCGTCGTAAACGGCCGCTGCCCCGGACCGGGCTTGCGGCAACGACGCCACCACCGACCAGGTTCCGGTCGTCGGGTCGAATCGCTCGACGGTCGCGAGCCGGTTACCGCTGGCGTCGAGACCTCCGATGGCGTACGCGCGGCCGACCCCATCGGTGGCGAACGCCATGAGTGCCCGCGGCGTGGACATCGACGCGGCGGCCTGAATGTTGCTCGAATTGGCGGGGTCGTACACCAGCGCGGTACCGACGGCGGTCCCGGCTACCGAACCGCCGTAGACGAGTACCTCACCCCCGCCGAGTGCACTGACGCCCGGTGAGACGCGTGCCTGATCGAGCGCATTTGCCGTGCCCCAGGCGGTTCCGGTCAGAGCGAGTTGGTTAACGGTTGTGGTTCCACCGGCGAGGGCCAGGATCGACTCGTTGGGCTCCAGGACGGCGACATCGCCGCTCCGGACGCTCGGCAACGCGACCCCGGTGGACCATATCAGCGCTGGGACGGTGCGGTCTTCCAGAGATTCCACCTTGAGGAGCGAATACAGCGGCCGGCGTTGTGAGCCGCGCGAACGTGTGCCCGTGAACTTGCCCAGCCATGACGTCAGCATGAGAAGAACCTCGTGATGGGGCGAAATGGAGGGCGAAGGGTTTTGACGGGACAGCGACTGAGAACCAATGTGGGAACGAGCCACCGGACCGGATCCACCCTCGTGGAGTGGGTCGGCAACGGTGGGTGATTCGGCACTTCCGGCGCTCTCCGAACCTCTCGGAGCCAGACCGAAACCCGATTCACGTTTTCAGGTTGTGCAAGCGATCCACGCGGCAGCGATATGCAAACTCAACTTCACACCCTGCGAGTGAGTGTGACTTCCCGCTCCAGGTTCCGGCATCTCGTGTCTGTCTGGGACTGCCCGGCCCTCTCTGGTGCAATTGAGGGGTGACCAGGTGAGCGCTGAGAATCCGGTGTTTCACCCCAGATACACAGATATGGAGCAATCGTTTGGGTAATAAATCATCCGGACCCGAACGGAGCAAGTGAATTTTCTGTTGGCATTCTGTTTTTTGTGAATGTATTGCCCTACCGGAAATCGTTGAATCGAATCACTACAAACACTCCACCACACCGCGCGGCCCGCTGGTGCCTTCCTCCTGCTGAGAATTGTCATGCCCACGCCTTCTCGTCCCCTCGAATGGGTCGATCGCCTTGCCCGTCTCTACACGCCCGTCGTCGCAGACGTACTCGATAAACTCGGCTTCCGTCATCAGTGCATGGCTTCGCGCCTTCGTCCGCTCTGGCCTGAAGCAAAAGCAGCCGGATTCGCTCTTACGGTGCAAACGGTTCCCGCACGCGATATCGTCCCGGCGCATCCGTACGCCGGTGAACTGGCCGCCGTCGATGCTCTACAGAATGGCGATGTGATGGTGGTGTCGGAATCGGCGTGGAGCTTCTGGGGTGAATTGCTCTCCACGGCCGCGAACTACCGCGGCTGCCGCGGGGTGGTGGTCGATGGCGCCACGCGCGACTCGATGGCAATCAAGGCGATGGGCTTCCCGGTGTTTCATGTCGGCTTCCACCCGGCCGACAGCATGGGCCGGCTGGACGTGGCGGCGCACAACGTGCCCATCTCCTGTGCCGGAGTGCTGGTCTACCCCAACGATCTGGTCCTCGCTGATCACGACGGAGTTGTCGTGGTGCCGAATGCCGCCGCGGAGGAAACGTTGAAACTGGCGGAAGAGAAAGTGAGCGGCGAGAATCTCGTTCGCAAGGCACTCGCCGCCGGGATGAGCACAACCGAAGCGTTCAAGAAGTTCGGGATTCTGTGACGTATGGCGAACGGCGAGGCGTAAGCCCGCCGAGTTTCACGCACTCGGCGGGCTTACGCCTCGCCGTTCGCCATATTCAGGCCACGCCGTTCGCCATACCCTTACTTCACTACCTTCACCGTGAAGGTGTGGAACACTTCCTCGCCGGACTTGTCCTTCACGCTCAGAATCACTTCCTGATCGCCACTGGCGTCAGCCGGGACGGTCCAGGTAATGGTGTCCTCGGGCGAGAGCGTCATGCCTTTCGGGCCAGAATCGAGCGAGATCTTCACGCCGCCGCTCTTCGACTTGACTGTGAGTTTGTAAGTGAAGGTCTGACCGGCCTTCACTTCGGTCGGCGGTTGTGACGTCACGATCAGGTAGTTCAAACCGGACTTATCCAGCGCCTCCTCGGCATCGAATTTGTGCAGAACGACCCGATCGTTGCTGTTTGGCAGTACGGCGATCACCTTCGCCTGCGGAACGAAGTACACCCGCTTCCAGGGTCCGTCTGTTCCACGGTCCCAGCCATCGAACGAGATTCCGTGGTCGGCTTTGTCCAATCTTGCAATCGGTTGCTTTAGCCCGCGCATATAAACCGTGAATGTTCCGCCCTTGCCACCTTGGGCCGAGGTGAGCCCGAGAAAGTAGTCGCCACGCATGGCTGGGAGGCAGTAGCCATACGATGCGTCGTCCGGGCTGCCGCGCTGGAGAGTACGGGAGACGATTCCCTTGGCTGTGTAGACCGTTTTGCCATCGGGGCCGGGGATGGCGTGCATGAGATCGCCCCCCTCATACCGCTTCACCTCTCCGCCCTCGTAGACGAAGGTCGAGGTTTCTGCCGGTGACTGGTTGGTTTTCCACGCTCCGAACACGGTCCCGTCGCCAGAAGGGTAGCGACTGAGAGCTGATCCGAGCGGGCGCTCGTTCCCGATCAGTGGGATTTGGCGAAAAGTAGCCAGATCCAACAAGAACCCATTGACGATGAGTGGGCCGTTCGAGGCATGGCCCATGACGACGCCAGTGATGTTTTCATTGAATGGCGGAGGGGCGGACTTCTCCAACTCAAAAGTAGTCAGGCTCCAGCGTTCCAATTTGTTCGCTTTCTTGAGCCCGATCACCACGCAGTCCAGCCCGGCCGTGAAGGTAATGTCGTCCTCGGCGAGCGGGATGTACTTGATCACCCTCGCCTCGTTCATGTCGAATATCGCCAGTTTCTTCAATTTCGGAAGCTGGAAGATCAGGTAACGTCCCCCGCCGCCCGCCGCGACATTCGTGTACACATCGGGTAACTTCTTCACCACCTTATCGTCTGCCAGGGCCGGTGGAGTAATGACCACCGATGACGGATCGACAGGAGTGAGTGCCGTCGCATCGCGTACCGTCAAGCGACTCTCCACACGGGCCACTTCCTTGCCGTCCACGGTGGCAACGACTGTCGCGGTGACAATCCCTACCTCCACAACCTGAACCGAAATCTGTGTGGCTTTCGCCATGTCGAGCTTGAACTTCTGCCCACCCACGTCCACTTCGATTGTGTCAAGCCCAGTAATCTCACCGGCCACGGTGGTGCGGCCGTCTGCCAAGAGAACCGATGGCTTCGGTTGGATGTCGATCCGACGAATGCCGCTCAGTCGCATGGGTTTGCCCGCGACCTTGAGAACCTTGTCCTCGGTGGTGCCGGTAATCATTCCGGTGCCGATGCGAGCCGCGATTTCAACCCGCGAGGCAGCGGACTTGTCTACAGGTGCCGCGTTGGCGACCCAAACTCCATCCTGAACCTTCATGGGGAACTCACGTGGAGTCTCGTCGCCGGCTTGCAGAATCAGTTTCAAACTGGGCTTGGGCGGGTTGGGAATGAAGAACGCCACGCCGGCCTTGAACTCGTGTGGTTTGCCAAGTTCATTGGCGTTGATCGTTGGTGGAGTGAAGGCGAGGTCTGGCTTTGTGAGGAATCGTTCCAGTTTGTTAACCGGGATTGCTTGATTGATGCCTTTTCCTCCTCCACCGATACCGGAAACCACCACACCGATCACTTTGCCATTCATGTCCAGCACAGGACCACCGGAGTTGCCAAACGTGACGGCCACATCAATCTGCAGGAACTGAAGTTGTTTGTCCTTGTAGCGGAGTGATGTGACGGTTCCGGTGTTCACGCTGATCGCTGGGGCGTCTTTTT
>Ga0209062_1001049_pt1 | contig 57695 bp, 38 predicted proteins | sample Coa_R2_2_FD_187158 | JGI IMG/M metagenome (GOLD analysis project Ga0209062, IMG submission 187158) | Surface soil microbial communities from Centralia Pennsylvania, which are recovering from an underground coalmine fire - Coalmine... | ecosystem: Environmental > Terrestrial > Soil > Unclassified... | reverse complement strand
AGGTTCATTCCAAATACGAACTTCGCCATAATGAAGCGTCTCCAAATAAGTCTTTCATAGCTCTCAAATTACAGGATTCGAGCCAGCTGCGCTGCGAATTCCGATGATGGTGATGAGTGATTTTATCCTGATGGCTTATTCCGGTACGTAATAATCATCACGATCGGAGCGAAGCGACGCAGACGTTCTTATGGTGCTGGAAGTGACTGGGATGGGTCAAGTGAGATTCGGTCCCGGTCCCGGTTTTTCTTTTCTCCTTCCCAGAGAGATTGATAGATCCCGCCGTCGGCGCGGTGGGAATGTGGGAATCCGGCGCGGTCTGCCGGATTTCCAAGCGCGGTGGAAAGCGTGGGAAACTCCCTTCTTGAGTTTTCCACGCTTTCCACCGAGCGTCATTTCCACAGCCCAGGGTCAGAAGCCCCCAATCACCGCCGGGCTTCTTTCCTCTCTGCGGGAACTCGATGCCCTCGCCGCAACTTCATCGACGACCTGGAACTGCGTAACACCCGCCCGCTCGATCCCGATCTGCTCGCCCTCTTCCTCTATGCCAAATACGTCGAGGTCCGCGAGGGCGACCGCCTCCGCCCCGGGGGCATCGACCTGGTCGTTGGTCTCGGCCGCGACGGCAAAAAGCGTGTCCTGGCCAGCCTGTTCCGCTTCGGACGCGAGAACCTCGAGGAGTGGAAAAACGTTCTCCGCAGTTTGATCGAACGCGGCCTGCGGCGCGTCTTGCTGCTGGTCCACGACGACTTCTCCGGCTTGCTGCCCATCACCCGCAGCTTGTTCCCCCAGGCCGACATCCAGCTCTGTATCGTTCACCTGCAGCGCAACGCCAAGAGCCACTTCACTAAAACCGATGCGGCGGAATTCAACCAGCGTATTCGGGCGCTGAAGTCGGCTTGGAATGCCGAGGTCGCCGCCACCCCGTTCGAGGACCTCGGCCAGCGCTTCGAGTCCCACTCGCCCAGCTTCATGCGCGAGATCCGCAAAAAACGGGAGCCTTACCGGGCCTTCCTCAACTCCCCTGACGTCATCCGCCGCTCGCTGTCCACCACCCACGTCGTCGAGGCCCTCAATAGCCAGCTCGAAATGATGCGCCGCAACAGCGGCGGTTCCTTCCACTCGGAAGAGGCCCTGAAGTTGAAGCGGGGCTTAGCCGTCTCGCAGCTCGAAACCGGACGCTGGCGCCGCGTCGCCGCCTCCGTCTAGACCGCCCTTGATCAGTTCAACGCCATCTTTCCGTCACAATTCGAGAGCGAAGAATAAATCTCTCAGACACAAAATTCTTAACAAGCGCCAAGTGATTTATTTTTTCCCGAAGAGAATTTATATCACTTCTGGAGTCTTCAGCCGCCTCTTTTCCCTGGCCCTTTTACACACTTTATACTGTACTAGCAACCGTGTTACTCAACGCCTAGCGGCCCAGCGTCTTGGCCACTCCCAAGATCGTATCCACGCCGAACTCGTGCTAATGCCGAATCTCCTCGAACAGCTTCTCTTTGGCCCTCCGGTCCACCACCGCCTCCGCTCCGGGCTGCTGCCCGCACCAGAGTACTCGGTTCTTCCCACAATGGGCCAATTCAAATTAGCGAAATTTGTCCCAGCCGATGGGGTACAGAAGACCTCCGCTAGCACGAAAAACATATTGACAACAATCATAAAGTTGATTAGTCTCCTCATCTGATCATATCAGAAGTGATCATATCAGAAGATAATGTACCTGCGCGTGGAGGTGGGAATTTGCGGCTCAAGGAGCGGCTGATACAGACGTACTAACAGCTTGCCCGGAGCCGACGAGATCGAATCTTTCGCAGCTGACGGAGGCAATGAATGAAAGGCAGAATAATCCTAGTTTTCTCAACGGTTATCCAATTGTTTCTGTGGAGCGTTCTGGGCCTTGCCCAAATAATCAGCAGCTCCTTGGTAGGGCGCGTAACGGACTCATCGGGTGCACCGGTCCCAAACATCACTGTGCTGGTTAAAAACTCCGGCACGGGATCCGTGCACGCGGTCGTGACCAACGCCTCTGGCACATACATTGCAACCAACTTGGAGCCGGGGATCTATGATATCAGCGTTAAAGCGAACGGATTTCGAGAACTTCAGATTTCGGGAATTCGATTGCAAGCCGCCCAGACGGTGCGTGAGAATCTGGTGCTGGAAGTTGGCCAAGTGCGCCAAGTCGTCAGCGTAAAGGCCAAAGCGCCCTTGCTCAGAACCGACAGCGGAACGATTGGCGGCACACTCAATGAGTTACAGATAACTTCCCTTCCAAATTCAATGCAATCCATTGACACCCTCGAAGGCTTAGTGCCTGGCGCCCAAACACAGGCTAAAGAACAGCCGCTAACCGGGGGAGCGCGTTATTGGGGGGGGAGTAACTTCACGCTCAATGGAGTTCCCGAGCAAGATAATTTCGTCGGGCGCGGCGCAACAAGCGTCATTGGGTTGGAAGATCAGCCTCCCCCGAGCTCACTTCAGGAATTTAAAGTGGAGAGCGCGAATGCTAATGCCGAGTTCCGTGCGGTGACCACTATTATGCTCGTAACGAAAGCGGGTAGCAACCAGTTCCACGGTCAGGCGTACGAGGACTTACAAAACACAGCGTTCAACGCAAATAGCTTCCTGTCGAACGCAGCCGGAAATCCGCGCCCCGTGTTGAACTGGAACCAATTCGGCGCAAATCTAGGCGGGCCTATCTGGCGGAACAAGATGTTCTTCTTTGTGAACTATTCTGGATTTCGCCGCCGGCAGGATAGGACGGTGCAGTTTAATTTTCCATCGACGGCCATGTTGAAGGGAGATTTTTCATCTCTCTGCTCAACTTACGCCAATGGAATTTGTAGCGATCCTAACGGCACTCAGCTTTACAACCCATTTACGGGCAATCCGTTTCCCAACAACCAGATTCCCTCAAACCTCATCACGCCGCAAGCTCAGACACTGCTGAAGTATCTACCTAGAGTAACTAATTCCAGCTTGCCTGGAGCGGAGTTTGGAAATCCCAACTATTTCGGCATCGTGCCAATTGCGTACGATCGGAATTCCATTGACACTCGCGTTGATTACAGCATCTCGGATGCGGACAAGCTGTGGGTTGTCTACTCGCGGAACACCACCCCGCTGGCGAATACATATCTGGGATATCCAGCCAACTACGGTAACGGGTCGAACTTCGGCGACAACACCTACAACTACAGTTTAACGGAAACTCATATTCTGAATCCCCGTACCATCAATGAACTTCGGCTCGGTTATTTTGATATGTACTCCATTCGGAGTGGAGAGAATGGAGATTTTGACCCTCGCTCGCTGTTTCCTCAATTACCCAAAAGCCCGCAACGCGGCTTGCCAACTATGACGATGCTCGGGTACACGGGAATGTTTCACGACTATGGGTATAACCAAGTAAGGAACCACGTCCCCACATGGAACATCAGAGACGACGTGACCTTCATCCGCGGAAACCATACCTTTAAGGTTGGGGCAGACCTAAGCCGCTTCAAGGGTTATGGTCCGAACCCGAATGCGCCGCTACCCACGTTCAACTTCAACGGCCAATGGACGGGAAACAAGGGCTGGCCTGGGCATCCTCAGTCAGCGGGGAATTCCTTCGCCGATTTCCTCCTGGGAGTGGCCAGTAGTTCCTCCAAGGGGCTGCCGGGCATAGAAGTGGTGATGTCGGATAATGATGAGGAGTTTTACGCACAGGACACGTGGCAGGCGCGTCCAAAATTGACGATTAATTATGGAATTCGCTACATGTACCAGGCTCCGTGGGACTTCAGAGGAAATACCCGCTCAACCATCGATTTAGTCGGGAATAAGCTGGTGCTTCCTCAAAATTCCGTGACGGCGGTCTTCCCAGGGTACGGCGCGTCCGCCGCGCTTTTCGCGGCCTATCCTTTTGAAACCACCCGAGCACTTGGCTGGCCGATCAACTATATTGAGCCAGACGTGAACAATTGGGGCCCACGCTTTGGATTTGCCTATCGTCTCCAATCTGGAGCCACCTCAGCGACTGTGCTGCGGGGTGGTTACGGAGTCTATTACAACCTGAACCCTGGAGCCATTGGTCCCAGGTCAGACACTTCAAATCCTCCTTGGACCACACAGTACGGGGGCAGTAGCGCCACCACGGAGACTTACAATTCGCAGTTGCCCGGGAACCCTACAACTCCATACCTGCCGGACATCACGTTCCAGGATCCGTTTCCGGCCAGCCTCAGCGGCAGTCCGAATGTCGCGGCCAACCCGACTATTTACATGACTCAACGCGATTTCAAAAATCCTGTAACCCAAGAGTGGAATCTTACGCTGGAGCATCAGTTCGCATCGAGCTGGATGGCTCGGGCGTCTTATGTTGGAAACCAGGCTCACCATGTTATGTGGTATAACAGTGACATCAATGTCCCGACGCAGCAAATCCCCAATACGCCGATTCAAAACCAGCGGCTGCTGCAACCATGGTCATCGATCCTCGCGACCCAAAGCGGAGCAAAACAGAACTTCAACCAGTTGCAACTCGAACTGCGGAAAGAATTTTCCAGTGGTTTGCTGTTGCAGGTAGAATACCAGTGGACCCGCAGCCTGGATAATGCTCCGGTAGTAGGTGGGCCTCAGAATTGGAACTTCCCTTCGCTTGATTACGGGAACAGCGACTACGTACGGAGACATGTTTTTATCGTAAATTATGTATATCAACTTCCGATTGGCCGGGGAAGGCGCTGGCTCCGAGGTGCGAATCCGGTGGTCGAGGGGTTGGTTGGCGGCTGGCAGGTCTCAGGCATCACCACTTATGAAACCGGTCTTCCATTTACTGTGAATTTCGCTGTTCCGTCGAATTACATTGGATGGTGGGGCGGAAGAGCGAATCTCGTGTCCGGCAGTTCAGTTTATAGTACACAGAATAGAGGGTCCCACGATGTAACATCTGGCGTGCAGTGGTTCAATCCCGCTGCTTTTTCGGCTCCAACACCATGGACCTGGGGAGACTCGCAACGTAACTATCTTTTTGGACCAGGTTATGCAAACTGGGACATTAGCGTTGCAAAATCCTTTCATCTTCCGGGTCTCGCCGAACAAGCCATCGACTTCCACGCAGACTTTTTCGATGCATTCAACCATTTCAACTTAGGAAATCCATCGGCCACGGTTGCGGCAGTGCAATACGGAGGCTCGCCAATCAGCTCGACGGGAAAGATTTTTGGTGGGAGCGATAACCGGGTACTGCAACTAGGTATGAGGTACCGTTTTTAGTGCAGTTCGCCTTAGATCGCTTTACGTTTGTAGCGCCGTTCTTTAGGGTGGCATGCCGGGCTAAATATGCTGCGAAAAACACTCGTAAATTATGTCATTCCGCGCAGATCGATAAGTATATGAAAAGGAAGCAGTTGCTGGATTTCTCATCGCCTGCAGCTGCACCGAAAATAAGCGCTAAGTACTTTGGATTCAATGAAGACTCGGATCGCTTATTTTCATGCTTGTGGGTGCCGCAAACCGGAGTGACAACTCCTCAAAATGATGGCCTGCAGGAGTTTTTACTCAGCCTGTAAACCACGCTGTTACAAAGACAGAGTCATGCTCGCGAAGAGCCGGACTGTCTGGGGAATTCGTCGACGGGATGCCAAGCTGGCGCACCAAAGCGGGAGGAGAAGATGGCAATCGGAAGAAGGGAATTCGTCGGAACATTTGGAGCGTCAATAGCCGGGTTCTCGATTCTCGGCAAAACGCTCTTGCATCCGGCGTCACAGGCAGACTCTGTGATTGAGCAAAACGGCTGGAGACTCATGGTTTCTCCGGCGGGTGAAATCAGATCGTTCACCGACGGCAGAACTGAGTTGGTTAATCGCCGGTTGCAAGGCAATCGGCCCCGCTTGGTTGTGGCTGATCTGAGAGTTTACGAGTGTGAGAATCCCATAGCCGTCCGGGAAGATAATTTGAGCCTGAATTTCGAGTACCAATTCTCCGGCGATGAATCTTTTTCACTTCAGTATGCCGTCAGCCTTGAAGATTTACCCGGTAATCTGGTGGCTTTGCGGCAAAGCATCAAAATCCGAAGCTCCAAGCGGATCGTGGACGATGTCAAATTGATTCTTCCTCGCAACCTTCAGTTGCCGTTTCAGAATCGTAAAGTCTTTGTCCCGCTCAAAAATGGAATTGGGCGGTTAAAACCCATAACAGGGTTTGAGAGCGCTGACGAGTACGCCTATTCAATGGCGGGCAGCCATCAATCCAGAGGGAAAACGCAGCCGTTGGCTATTCCACTCGTGGACGAGTCCGCTGACGGAACGAATCTTCATCTCTCTTTTTGCACCGATCCGTTTTTTAGCTCCTATATTTTTCTCCCGTGCGGCGACTGGATGGGCGAGTTTAATTGCGTTTACCTGGGCACGGTGGGTTTTCAGGGAACCGAAGAGCGAACGTTTTTTACCGTTCCTCACCAGGGAGACTCAAGGACTGCGATGGACGTGTTTTATGCGGCCGCACTCAGTGACGTCAAGCCCGGACCGGCGTGGCTGCACGACATCGCCATGGTGGACTATGACTACCTGAGCAAAAACGGAAGAGGCTGGTTCGCGGATATCGATGCGTTAAGCCGCTTGATCAATCCGCCGGACCGGCACAAAGTCTTTCTCGCGCTGCACGGCTGGTATGATTATGTTGGCCGCTATACCTTTAATCCTGGATCGCGCGCTCTGGCTCGACGGTGGACGGCGTTTCCCAGCGCGCTCGAACCGCGGGTTCAGGCCCTGGGCGATCACCCGCGGCGTCCCGGAGTGTATGGATGGAGGAAAAGGTCGGTGGCGAAGATGCGTCCCGTGCCGATGTCCATCGCGGACGTTCATCACAGAATCCAGTATGCCAGGAACCGAGGCTTCCGCGTGGGTCTGTATTACGCTGACGGCACAAATGCCTGCCAAGGCCTCGCGGATATCTTCGACCCGGAAAAGGTGCTGCACTGGGGTGGGTGGGTCGGACCTGATACGAAAGGCGAGACCTATGCGCAGAATCCGCTCCATCCAGGTGTCCGCTCCTTTTACTTGAGTTATATGGATGCTCTGCTTGAAGAATATGGAAAGGATGTTGATGGATTCATCTGGGATGAAACTTTCACTGTTGCGTCGAGCGATCTGGGACCATCTCCCTACACGGGATACGCCAGCCGCGCGATGATGACGCTGGTCCGGGACGTGGCCTCGAAGGTCGCCAGCTTCAGCCCTAGGCTTGCCTTTTTCACATCCGACGATATTGGTGTCTCTTACGGGTGCGATTCCAATGCACCTTACTCCATTGTGGCCCACGGCACTTACCAGGATAGCGCGTGCGCTCCGGTAGCATGGCCTTACGGCCTGTTTCCCAACTACCGAAATGTCCTTTGGTCCTGCAATTGGGCGCCCGTCACGCGGTTTGAATATACCCGCTACGGCGTCGAAACTTTTGATGCTCCGGTGGCGATCTCGAACGGTGCGAACGGAGATGATATGGGCATTTCAGACATGAGGCCCGAGATGCAAAAGAGAGTTGTCGATCTGTTTGAAAAGAGAAAGCGCAGGCTAATGGAGATTTCCTGGATTAACGAAGAATCATGGAACCCAAAGTACAATGGAAAACCGGTAGCATTCCGGTGGGAGCTATAGGTCGATTGGGAGTGCGGGACCGCCGTCGGTCCGTTCAGAGTTCTCTGGAGGTTTTGAAGCTAAATGGCCGATATTGGCATTCGGCGTGTCACTCGTTCGAGCGTAAGCGACCTCGCAATGGAAAGCCTGTTAGACCTGATCCGACGGGGTCTGTTGCGTCCGGGAGCCCGTCTACCTTCGCAAAGAGAGTTAGTTTCGAGGATGGGATTGAGCCAAACCGCCATTCGTGAAGCGCTGAGCGGTTTAGCCATCTTGCAACTCGAAACCGGACGCTGAGGTCGCGTCGCCGCCTCCGTCTAGAGTGCCCTTGATCAGTTCAACGCCATCTTTCCGTCACAATATTCTTGACAAGGGCCTATTAGGGGACATTTCTATCGAGCGCAAAAGGGGACATTATCATCGAGGTGCAACAGAGAGTTTCTCCCAAAAATCTTCGCTGCCTTACGGCGGTCCAGCAATCCTTTGAGGATGCGCAAACTCGAGCGGTTCCTAGCCTCGCTTTGACTGGAAACCTTCCCACATACCGTCCACCTTCTCCCAAACCTTCAGTGCCCGTTCCATCTGTTCTAACATCACCAGCCTGCCCGGCCCCGTCAGCCGCTCCAGGCCTTCTTTGTAGCTTGGTCGGCAAAATCAATCGCGATAAGCTTGCCGCCATCGTTCATGCCCGTGTGGCGATTCAAGATTACCCGCAAAATCTCTATCCCGCAAGCGTAAACGACTATTCAGAAGGCTTTCCCCTGCTTTCAGTCACGATCTTTGGGTGAAGGTGCACCCCTTGAACTTACGCGCGTCTCACTGTATCTTGAAGCGTCCCCCTGAGGAAGGGCCAACGACCAGTATTCATGCCTGAATGTCCCGCTAACGTGCCAACAAGCTCTGCGACAGCCCCTCGGCTGCGCCGCGTTCTGACGTTGTGGGACCTCATCTTTTACGGCATCGTCCTCATTCAGCCCATCGCCCCGGTGCCGCTTTACGGAGTGGCTGAAAAACTCTCCAACGGTCACTTTGTGACGACCATCCTGATTGCCATGTTCGCTATGATGATTACCGCTTTCAGCTATGGGCGCATGGCGGCAATATATCCTTCCGCAGGATCGGCTTACACCTATGTGGGCAAGGGGTTGAATCCCCACCTGGGATTTCTTATAGGCTGGGCCATGCTGCTGGACTACATTCTCCAGCCGCTGATTACAACCATCTGGATTGCGACAGCACTTCATGCCCGCTATTTCCCCCACCTGCCGTATTTCATCGCAGCAGCGATTGTTGTGGGTATCCTCATGATTTTGAACCTTCGCGGAGTGAAGACCTCCGCTCGTGCCAACAAAATTCTGCTGGCCGTCATGTGCGTTGTGATCGCTGCGTTTATCTACCTTGCGGTCCGCTACCTGTTCCACACCCAAGGCTGGGGAGGCCTTTTTTCGATTCAGCCTTTTTATGACCCGAAGACCTTTAATTCGCATCAGATCTGGATGGCCACCTCCTTTGCGGCATTGACCTATATTGGCTTTGATGGCGTCACGACTCTTGCAGAGGATGTTGAAAATCCGAAGCGGAACGTTCTACTGGCAACCGTGCTGGTTTGCCTCTTTACCGGTGTCTTTGGCGGGCTGGAGGTCTATCTGGGCCAACGGGTGTGGCCTGACTGGCACACCTTTCCTGACCTCGTTACAGCTTTCATGGATGTATGCCGGCGAGTGGGCGGTATGCCCTTATTCCAGGCGATGGGAGCTGTCATTATGATTGCAGCGCTGGGAAGTGGACTGACCGGCACTCTGGGTGCTGCTCGATTGCTCTTCGGCATGGGACGCGACAATGTCTTGCCGCGAAAGGTATTCGCTCACCTTAAGCCAGAAAGTAACACCCCTACCTACAACATCCTCATCATCAGCGCATTGGCTTATGCGGGAGCGATTGGCCTGAATTACATTGGCAACGCCTATGAACATGCCGGGGAGCTGATGAATTTTGGAGCTTTTCTGGCGTTTATGGGCGTCAATCTGGCCACATTCTGGCAATTCGGCCTGGTCCGGCGTCTGGGTTATAAGCGACGCCTGCTTGCCGATGCCGCGCTGCCTTTGCTGGGATTTACGTTTTGCGCACTTATCTGGTGGAACCTGAATATCGTCGCCAAAATTGTGGGCGGAATCTGGTTCGCAATTGGGTTTGCTTATGTTCTCATTACGACGCGCGGCTTTCGGACTGAACCCGTCATGATTGACTTCAGCGAATCCTGAAGATATCCTGGAGACCCGTCTTCAGAGCCCGTCGGATGCATCCTGAACGATCGATTGAGAGGGACTCAGCGTGCCCTTCTGGAGGGCTCGCTCTTTCATCATTGCGAAGAAAATCGGAATCAGGAGCAGCACCGCGATCGTGGACGTGACCATGCCACCCACAATCGGGGCAGCAATGGGCTTCATCACATCGGAGCCGATTCCGCTTTCCCAGAGAATCGGGCCCAAGCTTGCGATCACACAGGCCACGGTCATCAGCTTGGGTCGCAGGCGGTGGACGGCGCCTTCGATCGTCGCGGCTTCGATATCTTCATGCTGAAGCTGACGACCGGAAGCGATTCTGCGGTCCAGCGCTTCGTGCAGGTAAACCATCATGACGACACCGGTTTCCACCGCGATTCCAAACAGGTCAATATAGCCTACCCAAACCGCCACGCTGAACAGATAACCCATCAGCAATTGCAGAATCAGCCCTCCGGTGAGCGCGAAAAAGGTGGGGAAAAACAGCATGGCAGCCTCCGCCGAAGACTTAAAAACCATGTAGAGCAACAGAAAGATGATGAAGAAGACAATAGGCACAATCAGCTCCAGGCGCTTCTTGGCGCGTAGCTCAAACTCGTATTCGCCCGACCATTGATACGTGTATCCGGGTGGAGGCTTCAGCTTTTGCTGCAGCAATCGCGTGGCGCGCTGCACAAAGCCGCCGTAGTTGCTGGTGTTCAAATCCATAAACACGTAGCCGGTCAGTTGAGCGTCTTCATCACGGATCATCGACGGGCCTCGCGTGAAGTAAATCTTCGCGACTTCACCAATGGGAATCTGCGCTCCAGTTGGGGTGGCAATGACCACGTTTCGCAGTGCATCCAAGTCGCCGCGGAAGTCACGGTTATAGCGCACGTTGACGGGAAACCGGTCGCGCCCTTCGATGTTCACGGCAATGTCCTCGCCGCCGATCCCGGATTCGACCGCACGCTGTACGTCCGCGATCGTCAGGCCGTAGCGCGCCGCCTCGGCGCGGTTCACCTGGATATTCACGTAAAACCCTTCGGCGACTTTCTCGGCAAAAATCGACCTCACCTCCGGCATCGCCGAAAGAACCTGCTGGATGCTTGCGGCCACCTGCTGGATACCCTGGAGATTCGGTCCCTGGACCTTCAGCCCGACTGGTGTCTTGATTCCGGTCAGCTCCATATCCAGGCGGTTCTCGACAGGCATGGTCCAGGTGTTGGTGAGGCCGGGAAACTGTAGCCTGGCATCCATTTCGCGGATCAGCTTGTTGTAGGTCATACCCTGCGGCCACTGATTCTCAGGTTTCAGCATGATGGTGGTGTCATACATGTCGAGCGGCGCGTTGTCAGTGGCGCTGTTTGACCGACCCACCGTGCCAAATACGCTTTTGACTTCTGGAAATGATTTGATGATTCGATCCTGTTCCTGAAGTAATTGCGATGCCTGGGTGATGGAAATGCCCGGCAAAGCGGTGGGCATATAGAGCGACGATCCCTCAAACAGCGGGGGCATAAATTGGCTGCCAATGCGCCGGGCAAGGGGAACGGTCAAGATGAGCAACCCGAGGCTGAGGAGCAAAGTAATCTTCCGAAACCGAAGGCAGAACCGCAAGATGGGCAGATAAATCGCTTGGGTAAAGCGGGAGACGGGGTTCTCGGACTCCGTCCGCAGCTTGCCGCGAATGAAGAGGAGCATGAGAACCGGAACCAGGGTGATGGACAAAATCGAGGAGATGCTCATGGAGAGAGTTTTGGTCCAGGCGAGCGGCCGGAACATGCGGCCTTCCTGAGCTTCCAGAAGAAAGACTGGCAGGAAGGATACGACGATAATCACGAGCGAGAAGAAAAGGGCTGGCCCCACCTCCTTGGCGGCGTCGATTAAAATATTGCGCCGTTCACGCGCGCTCACCGGCGGGGGCGGTGCAGGGAGCGCCGTCGCGCCGGTCTCAGGCGGATCATCGGCCTGATTCGTGGCGTTGTTCGATGGCTCGTGGCCTGGCGAAGAAGTGGGGGGCGGCGATTGGCGCTCGGAAAGATGACGATAGCCGTTTTCGACCATGACAATCGCCGCATCCACCAGCACGCCGATGGCGAGTGCCAGACCTCCCAGCGACATGATGTTGGAGCTCACGTGGAGGTAATACATCGGAAGGAAGGAGCCAACCACGGCAATAGGAATCGTAAGGATGGGGATCAAGGCCGAGCGAAAGTGGAAAAGAAAGATGATGATCACGAGGCTGACCACGATCATTTCTTCGAGCAGGTCCCGTTTCAATGTATGAATAGAAGCCTCGATCAGCCCCGAGCGGTCGTAGCCGGAGACGACCGAAATACCCGGCGGCAGCGACGACTTGATTTGAGCGAGTTTCGCCTTGATTCCGTTAATCACGTCAAGGGCATTCATGCCGTAGCGCATCACGACGATGCCGCCCACGGTTTCGCCTTCGCCGTTCCATTCCGCCACGCCGCGGCGGATGTCCGGCCCATAACTGACGGTCCCGAGATTGCTCACCAGGATCGGAACGCCGTTTTGCGTTGTCCCCACTGGAATGTTTTCGAGGTCTTGCAGCGAATTGAAATAGCCGAGGCCGCGCACCATGTATTCAGCGCCGCCCATTTCGAGCAACCGGCCGCCCACTTCGTTGGTACTATCCCGGACGCGATCGATCACCGTCGAAAGCGGGATGTTATAGGCGCGCAGTTTGTCAGGATCGAGCTTCACCTGGTACTCATGCACAAACCCGCCGATACTTGCGACTTCCGCCACGCCGGGCACGGTTTCGAGCTGATAGCGCAGGTACCAGTCCTGAAGGGTCCGCAGGTCCCCGAGGCTGTATTTATGTGTATGATCCACCAGGACGTATTCATAGACCCAGCCGGCGCCCGTCGCGTCAGGTCCGATCACCGGATGGACATCCGGCGGCAACTCTCCCTGAATTTCCTGCAAGTATTCGAGTACTCGCGAGCGCGCCCAATAAAGGTCGGTTCCATCTTGGAAGACAACGAAGATATAAGAATCCCCGAACATTGTTTGGGCGCGCACGGCTTTGACGTGAGGCGCGGCGAGCATTGTAGTGACGATGGGGTAGGTTACCTGATCCTCAATGATGTTGGGTGGCTCGCCGGCCCAGGGCGTATAAATGATGACCTCGACGTCGGAGATGTCCGGCAACGCATCGAGGGGAATGTGTTGCATGGACCAGACGCTGGCGAGCACGAGCAGAAGCGTACCCGTAAAGACCAAAAAAGGATTGCGCGCACACCACTCAATCCAACGGTTGATCACGTTACATGCCTCCCTCAGCATTGATGGTCATGACCTTGGAGGCGATCGTTTGCCCGCCTTTTTGTGCGGTGATCGAGACCTGCCACGTGCCGCCACTCCCTAGATTGCCGGTCGCTTCGTACATGCCTCCGCCCTTGTCGCTCAGTATCACCACCGTGCGCATGGCAGACATGCCCATGGCGGGCATGGCAGGCATAAAGAATGTGACTGTCACCCTGGCGCCTTCCACGGGCTTGCCATCTGCACCGGTGAGCCTGACGCGCAGTGTATTGTTTCCCTTATGAGGAGGCGCGGGATTCGTGGTGAACTCAATGGCTGTTTGTGCGGCAGGCGCGTTCATTGCCGCCGCAGCCCCGGCGCCGGGAGGCGGAGGCATGAACGAGCCGAGCGCCGCCTGAAGCTGGCTCTCGGAATCGATCAGGAAATTAGCTGAAGTCACAATGCGTTCACCGGCTCTGAGACCTTTGAGAACGATAAATTCATCGCCCGCCTGCGGTCCCAACTCGACATTCCGAGGCTCAAGATAGCCGCCGCCATGATCGATAAAGACAATATTTTGGGTTCCTGTTTGCAAGACCCCTGAAGCGGGAATGGTCACATGCCTGCCCAGAGGAATCTTCATCGCCACATTCACGAACATGCCCGGCATCAGCTGCAGGCCGGAGTTAGAAAACACCAGCCGTACCTTCACGGTGCGGGTGGTCATATCCACCTGTGGCCAGATGTAATCCACGTGGCCGTAAAAAGTGCGGCCAGGATAAGAATCCACGGTGACGATGGCCGGATCGCCGATCTTGATCTGGCTGATGTCGTTTTGAAAGACGTTGGCGTAGACCCACACCGTGGAAAGATCGGCAATGGTGTAAAGCCGGGTTTCCGGCTGCGCGTACATTTGAGGCAAGGCATTGCGTTCGGTAATGAAGCCTGAAACTGGCGAATCAATTTCGAGTTCATTGTGCATTTGGCCTGTTTTATCAAGCCGCGCAATCTCGCGCTCTGGAATATTCCACTGCTTAAGTCGTTCCCCCGCCGCGTCGAGAAGCGAGACGGCCCCCGAAGCTACCCCCGGCACCGTGCTTGCGGCCAGCAGATTCTCATTCTGTTTCGCAATTAGATATTCCTGTTCGGTTGTGACCAGGTCGGGGCTGTAGATGGTAAAGAGCGGCTGGCCCTTGTGAACGTACTGGTACGTATAGTTCGCAAATACCTGTTGGATCCAGCCGGCGAAGCGAAGCTGCACGTAGTACTCGAGCTGCTCATCCACATCCACATTTCCGACGGTGCGAATTTCGTTGTAGACCGGCTTGACTTCAACCACCCCTGTCTTCACGCCGATGCTTTGCAGGCGCTGAGGAGAGAGCTGAACCGGAGCAAGAGGCGTCTCGACAGGCGCGCCCGCAGTGGCGTTCTTGCCCCCGCTCACGGCTCCAGGCGAAGGAGAGGCCACACCCGCCTGCGACTCGGCTACCCTCACGTGTGCCCTGCCATAAGTTTGCCAGCCGAGATAACCCATCCCTATTGCGAGCAGAACGGCCACAGTCAACACCATCAGGAAAGCAATGCGATAGTTCTTCATTTACCCATCTCCTCGGCACCTTGGGATGTTCATCATTGCAAAGTTATCCCTGTAAGTTGCTCCAGCCGCGCCAGCGCCGTCTCGTGCTCTGCCAGCGTGCTCCAGTACTCGATATCCAGATTGAGCAGGTCCAAGAACGAATCGAGCAGCGTCTGGAAGTCTTCGCGGCCGGTCTGGTAGGCCGCGAGGCCTGCATCGAACGTAGCTGTGGCTTGAGGAATCAGCCCCTGACGGTAAATCGTCAGGAGACGATCCCCAGTCTCGGCCTTCACAAACTGGTCTTGAACTTCAAAATAGGTTTGCTGAACCTGCGCTTCGTATTCGCGCCGTGAGGTCGCGAGATCCTCAACAGCTTGAGCGAGTTCGGGCCGCTGCTTCCGGCCTCGCCAGATGGGAACTTTGACTCCGAAGGTCAGCATGTAATAACCCCGGAACTGCAGGCCCGTGCGCTGGTACATATACTGCACGTTGAAGTCGGGGTAAAAGTCCTTGTGCGCAAGCTCTACTTGGAGGCTCTGGCGCCGTACGAGCTGCTGCTCGGTAAGAACGGCAGGGTTTTGGGTACGCACGAGAGCCAGCAGTTGGTCGGAGGTGTAGGTCAGCGGCGTTTCGGTCATTTCTTCGGTGGTGATATCCGGGGAGTCTGGCGGCCTGTTGAGGACTTGCTTCAACTGCGCTTCAAGGCTTCCCATGATCTGGTGATGGATTTCCAATTGCTGCAGGATTTTTGTTTCCTGCAACTGCGCCTTGAGAACATCCTGTTGATTCCCCTGACCCACGCGGTAGCGAGCCTCGGCGATCTTTTCAATCTGTCCGATCAATTTCTCGTCGCGCTCGAGGACTCCAAGGGTTTGCTGAATGTAAGCAAGGCGAAAATACGTTGCCTTCAATTGCTCAATCACCGAACGCCGGACGGTTTCCACCTGCTCGCGCCGGGCGGCTGCGTCTCGCTGTGCCGCTTCGCCCCGCAACCGCAGTTTGCCCGGATAAGGCAGATCCTCAGAGACTCCGAAGCCGATATAAGCAAAACCGCTGTTGCTGAATCCGGCGAAGGGCCGTGGGCTGCCAACCGTAAACTCCTGGATCGTAAACTGTGGGTCGGGCAACGTCGAGACTTGCGAGGGAACTTGCGTTGCGGCTTGCCAGGCGCGCCGGGCTGCAATGATCTGCGGGTTATTTCTCTCCGCCTCTTCGATCAACGTCCTGAGCGGAGTTGCGGATTGAGGCTGGGACGCGGTTTGGCCGGCATTCATATCAACCCGCAATTTCTCAGAAGGCTGTGGCTGGCCGGCGCGCAGTACCAGCGGCCGGATGAGGATCGAAGCAGCCGCCAAGATCGCAACTGAGATCCATCTGGCGGATCTTGGAGCGTCTAACCGGAACGCACTGAGTTGTCTGCCGTGAGGGAGTCCCCAATGGAACGCTAATGCCCGAGCCAAAGGTCGGGTCTTACCGGAATGAAACAGCACGCCATTCACCTCCTGAAGTAGATTGAAATCCTCCCCCCTACGCACCATGCCGCGGTGAAAACCCCACGCAAGAGCGACCCACGATGGCGCGTTTCCATTTGCGCAACTTCAGCTTCGTGCAATCTCATCTTTTGTGGCCCCTTCCGGTCCGCGCAAAGGGCGGCCTGCCTTCGTTCGGGCCACTGCGAAGCTCCAGTTGCAACCCACGGCCGTACAGAGAGTCCCAGAGGCGGTCAAACAAAGCCTGGGACATGGGCTGCTTAAGCTCGAAGTCAAAGGTTTCGCGGTATCCGCCGACGGTGAAATGATAGAGGTTGGGATGCGCAAGAGTTTCGATGTCTGCCCAGCGCCAGCTCCGGCCCCCTGGTCCCCGGGTAGTTATGTAAGCAATGCCCTGTTTGGAGAAACATAGTGTGCCATTGGTTCCGCCAGCCAGTGTCCGGTGACGGGCGGGAATTGTGGCGAAGTGTTCTCCCTGCACGCTTGGATCACCGTTGATAACCGGTTTGCTGGCGAGTTCAGCCAATCGTGCCGCCACCGCTGGAGGCATCCGGCGGCCGAGAGTGAAGTGATACCGCCGGTCCCCTGGAATGTGATAATGCCGGTTCTCATAACCGGTGATCGTCAGGCGCAGGGGGGTTATATCGAAGGTCTTTACGTCAACATATGACCAGCGGTGGGAGAATCGCGGCTCATCCGAGTGGAACTCGATTCCGCTGTTGTCGAAAAGCAGTGTGCCCTTTGCGGCCCTGAACCCGTGATGGAGTTTAGCCGGGGACTGCCAATGAAGGACGTTCGAGGAGCTGCCTGAACCACTCTCTTGGCCCCCCGCAGATCCCCGCAGGAAACGCCGGCTCGGAATCGCGATAGCCAGCAGTATGACGAGGGAATGGAGTACTTTAATGGAACGTCCAGTCATGCCAAAACCTCCAAAGTCGCGTCGTCCCGGCAGCAACTGACCAATGTCGGCTAGACGCCGGCCCGACGGCTATCTTCACCTCGAGCCGCAAACTGTTGTCGGTCGCAGAGACACGAATCCTTATCGATGCAAAGAGGGGTTGACCTCTGGAGGAAGCACTAAATCAGGAAGGTGGAGTGAAGAACAAAGAGCGGAGTGGAACCCGGGGGAGCATGGGCTGTGGCGAGAGGAAAAACGTGGGACGAAGCCAGCACGCACCGGACCTGCAAAAGCGGAAGAATAGCCACGCAGCTGCCAGATGGATGAGAGACGACGACACGCGGGGACGGAAGAAAATTTCTGAGCGCCGGGCCCGTCGCTTTGTGCTGGCAGCAGTTATCTCGGTGATCCCTGTTGTGCTGCTGGTGGCACTGGAAATTCATCGACCGGCAGCAGCCCCATGTCTGCTGTGGCGTCATGGGCATGGTTGCACACGTAAAGGAAGGAGCCAGCAGAGCCAGAATCGTTGAGATAACTGCCAGGCGTGTGATCAGGCGCACTCTTCCACCTCAGTGACTTGCAGCTTAGCACCCGCCCGCCCCGAAGATCAAGCACCTCTTCAGCTCCGGAGCCGTGAGTTGTGGCAATTTGGAAGGATGAATTCCTATTCCTGGGGGGCGATCAGGCCCGCCATTGCAGTCTGATGCACAGGATCACAAGACCCAACAATGTCATCACGGAAAAAAGAGCCGTAAGATTCCGCGTGAGTGCTCTTTCATGGGTTTGGTGATGGACGAGGGGCAAGTCAATGAGGGAGCTTGAGATCGAGCATAAGACCACTGCCACTGCCGCAATTTCAGGCCGCAACTCGCCGCGCGCGGTCATGATTGCGGCAGTTGCGGTCGTGCTGGCACTGCTCACCAATCCGCCCACAAGGCTGACCACCAGGAAGCCGAGGTGCCCCAGGTAGCGCTCGGCCAGTTTTCCAGAGATTTCGATCAGAACGAACAGCATTCCGAAAGTTGAGACTCGCCTCAATGAAAGAGGAGATGAGAGCTTCAGTCTGATGGAGCGCTGGGTATTACGGCGATGGCGAAACCATGCGACAAGACCCGCCAAGATCACCATGCCGCCCAACGGCAAAAGTGTGGCCGTAAACGCGGTCGGCGCAAAAATCCCCACGATGGCAAGATTCCTCACAAACATCGCAATCGTAGTAAGCAGGATGGCTGCAATGCCGATTTCAATCGCATCCTGGCCGGCTGCCGCGACCCACGGACACAATTCCGCCACGGTTGCTGTACTGTTGACGAAACCGCCGAGCAAGGCCGTGTAATAGAATCCCCTCGCCCCGTAGAGGCGCAGCAGAACGTAGTTTGCAAACCCTATCCCTGCCAGCACGATAATCACAATCCACACTTCGCGCGGATTGAGCAGCCCCCAGCGATCGATGAAGTGATTGGGTAAGATCGGATAGATGACGAACGCAATAAGACCTATAAAAACTGCGCTGCGGATTTCTTCCCGTGTAAGGCTTGCTGCAAAGTGCGACAGTTCCGCTTTCCACGTCAGCAGCATGGTCACCAGAACAGCCGAAGCCACTGCCGTAAAGAAATGCCCTTCACCCACCAGCACGCCCAGCAGGAGTGTGACCATTAAGGCTACGGAAGTTGTAATTTCAAGGCTTCGATTCACGACCAGGCTGCGGATATTGACGCAGGCAACCAGTAGAAATGCTCCCAGGAAGGCTGTTAGTGCGAAGCCGAAACCCAATAACACACCCAGCAGACCAAAGAGGGCTGTAATGGCGAACGTCCTGACTCCAATATCCTTGTGCGCCCACTCCCGTTCGAGACCCACAGCAAGACCGATACCTACGGTGATCGCGATCTTGGTCGCGATCTGAATCGCTGGAAACTTGACTGAAGCTTCCAGGGGGCGAAGCGACTCTTGCAACATCAAGGTTGTCATCGTGTGCATTCTGTAGACCTGAATTCCATGGCTGTGCTCAGGGGAGGCCCTGCCCACAGACTACCCCTCAGACCTTCCTTAGAAAAGAGAAAATCCGCAGGCTGGTGCGGCTAGAGAGAGCGGCGTAACAGCATTGAACCCACGCGATTCGGTAACCCCCAATCCGTGAATTCCCAGCCCGGATCAATCGCTCGGTGCCCTCCAGCTATGGAATCGTGGCGGCCAACACTAGCTTCTCTTTCCAGGAGGCCTTTTTTGCGAGCGGTAGAGGATGACCCGAACCTTTTCAAGCGTAATCAGGCCTCCATCCACCATGGCGTCCAGCTTGGGCAGAATCCGCTCGATGCGTTCGGAGTCTTCGATCACCTCGATCACAATGGGAAGGTCCTGGGAGAGGCGGAGAATTTTCTCGGTGTGATAACGACTGGTAGATCCATAGCCGCCCACGCCGCGCAGCACTGTGACGCCGGAGAAGTTTTCTTTGCGGAAAAGTTCCACAATGGACTGATAAAGAGACTTGCCCTCCCATTTATCGCTTTCGCCAATATGAATGCGCATCAGGGTGCGCTCACCCTCGAATTTTTCATGTTCCATAGGCGCTCCAGTCTGGGCCGTCAGCAAACAGCTTGCGAAGTTTGACGTCTGCTGAAAACTGATCGCTGATAACTCATTTTATGAAAGGGCGTCTCCCAGGTGGATGCCTCCCAGCATCAGGATGATGCCGGCAACCACGCTCACTCCCACATAGATGGCTGCTTTCGTCCACTCGCCATCCTGAAGCATATGTCCGGTCTCCCATCCGAAGGTCGAGAAGGTGGTATACGCTCCAAAAAAGCCCGTGGTAATTCCCACGCGCCAATCTGGAGGGATCGAAGCATGGTTCAGCGCGTATTGTCCCACGAGTCCCAACAGAAAGCATCCCGCCAGATTCACAGCCAGAGTCCCGTAGGGGAAATTGGCTCCAGTCTGATCCTGAACCGCACCCTGCATCCAGTAGCGGGCTAACGTTCCCGCAACGCCGAACACGCATAGCAGAAATATTCGCAATTCACCTTACCTTTCCCCACAACCGCAGAGCGCAATTGACTCCTGTGCGCTGCCGTTGTGACCAGGAGTCATCAGCCCGGCGCGCGGGCAATTCAGGCGAACCCCATCGCCTTGAGATTATGTGCAAGAAAGCAAGCCAAACGATTTGCGGCCGTCCGGCTTTCTCTTTGATTCCCGGAGGCTGACAGATTGCTGAAAAGCTCTTGTAACCTGTCCTCTTGAGAAGCCCAAAGCAGTAATCCGTGTCGAATGGTGACTGATGAGCAAAAAATCAATTCGAAGTTCTGGTTGCTCATTCCTGCCTTTTGTCTCGCATTTTCTGCCACTGCCGTTGAGATTTCTCGCGCCTTCAAACTGCAACGCTACCACAGGGTCAAAGCCTTCGCTACGGCTTCATTATGGCGATCCGCCCTCGCCCGCGCAAGTTTCCCAGCGAGCGTTGAGTCACATTCTTTTTCCTTTTCCAGTGCCGCCGCTTCACCTATAATCGAGTTGATTCGCTCAGAAGTTGAACGCATATCGAAGCAGAGAGGAGGCCGGTTGAGCGTTCGCGTTTGCGTGTTGGGCAGCGGCAGCAGGGGCAACGCGGCCTGGGTGGCTACAGAGAAGACGCGGCTGTTAATCGATGTGGGGTTGAGCCGCCGCGAGATCTTTTCCCGGCTGACCGCCATCGGCGAGCGGCCTGAAACTTGTACAGCCATCCTTATCTCCCACGAACATACCGACCATATCTCCGGCCTTCCCAGAGTGGCACTCGAATTGAAATGCCCGCTCTTCCTGACCCCGGCCACGCGGGAGGCACTGCCCTCAAAACTCGAAATCAAAAGCTGCGAGTTTTTCACGGCGGGCGAAAAGTTTGCGGTGGGTGATATTGAAATTTCCCCCTTTTCCATTCCTCATGATGCGGCAGACCCTGTGGCGTTTACCCTGGAAGCGGAAGGCATTAAGATCGGCCTCGTCACCGATTTGGGATACATTCCGGAACTGGTCAAGCAACGGGTGCGCGGCTGTAACGCGCTGATTTTTGAATCCAATCACGATTTGGAAATGCTCAAGATCGGGCCTTATCCTTGGCAGGTGAAGCAGCGCGTGATGAGCCGCCAGGGACACCTCTCAAACCTCACGACAGCGGAGTTCCTGAGCGGGGAATATGATGGCGGCGCCCAGGTGCTGGTACTCGCTCACCTGAGCGAGACGAACAATCACCCGGAAATCGCCCGGCTCAGTGCCCTAGAAGCTCTTGCGCGACGACCACGCGAAACCCGGACGGAAGTCCACCTCGCCAGCCAATCTGCCCCAACCGGGATTTTCCGTTGGTGAAATTTTCCAGATTTCTGGAAAGTTGATGATGTATGGCTCATGGATTCGTTATCCGAGGGTAGTGTCAGAAAAGCATGAGCTACCGTGCATTGCATTGAGAACTCGATCATCTTGGTGCCTTAGTCTTTGTGGGGAATGCTTCTTTCCTTTGCCGCTAGGATGCCAGCGTGAAGGCTACCGAGCTTCTCTACTCTCTACCCGAAAAATGCCCGCAGGCTTTCGGTATAGGGTTCGCGGGCGATGCCGCGCTCGGTAATGATGGCGGTAATGTAGCGGTGTGGCGTCACATCAAAGGCAGGATGGCGCGCCTCGATATTCTGCGGAGCGATCGGCACACCGCATACCTTCGTGACCTCCTCCGGAGAACGTTCTTCGATGGGGATGAGATCGCCGGAAGCCAGATGAAGATCGATAGTTGAGAGCGGCGCCGCCACGTAGAATGGGATTTCGTTCTCCCGGGCGAGGACGGCCAGCGTGTAGGTGCCAATCTTATTGGCGACGTCGCCGTTGGCGGCGATGCGGTCAGCACCCACAATCACCGCCTTCAGCGTTCCCTGCTTCATAAAATGGCCAGCCATACTGTCGGTGATGAGCGTTACCGGGATGCCGTCGCGCGCCAATTCCCAGGCCGTCAGGCGTGCACCTTGCAGAAACGGACGAGTCTCATCGGCGTAGACGCAAATTTTCTTGCCCTGCTGAACGGCGGAACGAATCACACCCAACGCCGTGCCAAATCCGCCGGTGGCGAGCGCCCCCGCATTGCAGTGGGTGAGAACGGTCATGGAGTCTTCGAGAAGCGCGGCTCCATGCCGACCCATGAGTTCATTGGCGGCAATGTCTTCAGCCAGTATGCGTTGGGCCTCTTCGGCAAGATGAGACTTAGCCTTGTGAATCTTTTCCTCATCGCTGGCTTCCTCAGCCAGAATCTCTTCAAAAACCTTTCGCATTCGCTCGACAGCCCAGAAGAGATTGACTGCCGTCGGACGAGTCTGGGAAATCACCTGAGCAATCGTCTCGAATTCAGCGCGCAGCTCGGCCACGGTGTGTGCCGGTGAGTCCATGATGCCGAGCGCAATTCCCATGGCCGCTGCCACCCCGATTGCAGGCGCGCCACGGATCACCATGCGCCGAATGGCCTCTGCCACTTCGCGATAGTTGTGACAGGTCAGATAAACCTCTTCGCTGGGCAGCCGCGTTTGATCAATCATCCGCACGCCTTCTGGCGTCCACTCAATGGTTTTGAACATGTCTTCTCTCTAAACGTGAATCGTTGCTGCCGATCAATAGTGGCTCTGGCAAAGCAACGCATGATATCCGCCTCGCGTGGTAGATCAGGCAAGCCAGCTTGAAAGAAGCGGCACGTAATTTCAATAATCCCTGCCTTTCCGAGCAATTCCCGGCCTTAACTCGCAACAACCTTAATCGATGACGATGCATCAAGTATAGAGATTGCCGGGGCATACGGGTTAGGACTTAAAACTTTATGGAGCTTCTATCAAGATTGCGAGAGTGCGCTCGATCAAACCCCCAACATCTTATCCTTTTTGAGGGCGAAGATGATCGCGTGCTCCTGGCCGCCAGGGCCATTGTCCGAGATCGTTTGGCCGAACTGACCTTGCTGGGAAGACCGCAATGGATTCGAAGACGTCTGCAATATTGGGATGTCCCCTCTCGCTCGATTGAGTGCCTTGATCCTCTCCATGCTCCGCGGCTTGAATCTTATGCTGAGCTGCTCCACGAGCGCTGCAAGGCCAAAGGGCTGACGGAAGCTCAGGCTTTTGAGATGGCTCAACGTCCGCACTTTTTAGCTGGACTCATGGTGGCTGCCGGTGATGCAGACGCATTCATCGGCGGCGCGGCAACGACCACGGCGGAAACCACCCGTGCCGCACTCTGGACAATCGGAAAACATCCTGACGCCGCCCTGGTTTCGAGCTTTCATCTCATGCTTTCTCCTCACAGGGCCTGGGGTGCCCGGGGGGCCTTGCTGTTTGCGGATTGTGCGGTCGTTCCTGATCCTTCCGCCAATCAACTGGCTGAAATTGCCCTCGCCACCGCAGAAAATGCGCGCGCAATTCTTCAGACGGAGCCGCGCGTCGCCATGCTCTCGTTCTCCACGCGCGGCAGTGCAGAGCATCGACTTGCGGAGACAGTGATGAGGGCGACGCAGATTGCCAGAAGTCGGGCGCCTGGGTTGCTGATCGAAGGTGAAATCCAACTCGACGCTGCTCTCATTCCCGAAATTGCCGCCCGCAAGGCGCCTGATTCGGAACTGGCAGGGCGTGCCAACGTTTTGATCTTTCCTGACCTCAACGCCGGAAACATCGGCTACAAAATAGCCGAGCGGATAGGCGGCTGTGTTGCCATCGGCCCTATCTATCAAGGTCTTGCCAAAGCCTCCGCGGATCTTTCCCGCGGCTGCGACGCGTCGGATATCGTCAATGTCGCTGCTCTGACCGCCTTCCAGTCCATCCGCATGCAGAACCCCTCGCTGGTCTCATCTCTGAGTGCGTAGCGCTCGCTTCATGCTGAGTCGAGAATCTTCCTGTGATCGTCACCTCAGAGAGGGAGACCGAGAAGCACAAGCCAGCCCGACAGCAGCGGCAGCTCCCTTGAACCTGGCATAGCCCACACTCGCCACAGGTGACACCGGAAAGACGGAGCCCCCCCTGTCATTTCATTCGGAACGCTTCATAATGTCTGCGATTGGATCCGAAGACTGAATGAGGGGTCTTGCTCATTAGCCATACCTCGGGCTTTGTTGACTTATCAAAAGGGAGCAGCGTTCGAACCGCGGCCGTAGGCCTCGTCGAGCAGTTCGACAACATGCATGACGCGCCGATTCGGCTGGTTACTGGCCGCCACGCCGGCACGCAGTTGCAGCAGGCATCCCGGATTGCCGGTCAGAATCACTTCCGCGCCGGTCTCATCAATGCGCTGCATCTTCGATTGCAGCAGGTTTTGTGCGATATCACGATGGACTACGTTATAGATGCCTGCGCTGCCACAGCAGATCTCCGCCTCGGGAAGCTCGATAAACTCCACTCCGGGCAAAGCCTGGATCAGGCGCCGCGGCGCAGATCGGATGCGCTGTGCGTGTCCTAAATGGCAGGGATCCTGGTAAGTCACGCGCAGGTTTGTGGGTGCGAAGTTACGATTTAAATCAATCCCAGCGAGAAATTCGCTCACATCTTGGACGCGTGCGCTGAACCTCCTGGCTTCTTCATAGTGTTCCCTGCCGACCTGCTCAAAGAGCTCAGGATATTCCTTCAACACGGACCCACACCCGGCAGCATTGGTAATAATCGCATCAAAGTTCCCGGCGTTGAACGCTCGGATGTTTTTAAGAGCTAGGCTGCGAGCCAAATCGCGCCACCCTGCATGGACGTGCAGCGCCCCGCAGCAACCCTGGCCCTTGGGAATCACAACCTCGCAGCCGTTTCGAGCCAGAACCCGCAGCGTCGCCTCGTTGAGCTTCGCAAACGCCAGATTGGCAATACATCCTGCTACGAAGGCCACCCGGTAGCGGCGCGGCCCGACCGCAGGCACAACCGTTCCCAAACGTGAAAAGAAAAAGGGCTTTTCCATCCTGGGCGAAAGCCGCGCCAGCGGTTCGAGGTTTCCCGGGAGCATTCTGAGCAATCCGGAGGCAAGGACAGTTCTTTCCAGGCCCGAGCGCTGATAGAAGCGCAAAAGCCAGCCGAGAATCTCAAGTCGACGTGGGTGGGGCAGGAGATCTCGGAAGAAGACTTTACGCAGAAAAGCTGCAACGGCCGGACGGCGATAATATTTTTCGATTTGCCCGCGAGCGGCTTCGATCAGCCGACCATATTGAACACCTGAGGGACAGGCTGTCTCGCATCCCCGGCAATCCAGACACAGGTCCATGTGGCGTACGAAAGCTTCGCCCAGCGGCAAACGGCCACGCTCCACCTGAATCATCTGATAGATGCGGCCACGAGGAGAGTCCATCTCTTGTCCCAGCACCCGATAAGTCGGGCAGCTATTCAGACACAAGCCGCAATGGATACACTTGGAGTAGTCCTCCCAGCGGGGGGCTTCGCCGGGCCCATAGCCGCCGCGACCCGATTTTTCCACTTTCGAGGCCGTTGGAATTAAATCGTTCGGCGGCTGGGCTAAAACCGTTTCTTTAGTCGCTTGCGACACGGGATAAACTCGCTCACCCCCCACGACGTCTTTGAAGCCCGACTCTAAGGCCAGTCACAACTCAGCAAAAAGGGTGACCGAGCTTATGAAAACGACCTGAGTCCGTCCGTTTAAAAGCCGCTCGGGGTCGATTTGAACTGAACTTGATGGGGGGCGCACCCTCTTGTTATTGAATCGGCAGCCGGACTCCTTCGATGTCGATCGCCAGTTCGTAAAGGGACGTGTTGGAAGCCAGAATCATGGTGCGGTGAGACGTAAATGCCAGCCCGACAATACCCTGCCCGGATACCAGCGGCTCAGGCTTGGCATCCGGCGTAAAACGAATAACCCCCCGTTGTCCCCACAAAGACGCCGCCACATAGAGATTCCCATTGACGTCAAATGCCAGGCCTTGCGGCCGCCCGAGTCCCCGGTAGAAAGAAGAAACTTCGCCGGAAGGCAAGATGCGATAAATATGATCAAAGCTGGAAGTAGTGGGGCCGGTGACATAGAGGCATCGATCGGGACCGAAAGCCAGATGGTAAGCAGCCACGCTGGGTTCAAGCGTGGCAAAAACAAAAATTTGCCGGTCGCGGTTGATTTTAAAGATCGTTCCGCTTCGATCGCCCACATAAAGGTTCCCTTCCTGATCGAATGCGAGACCGGTCGCAATTCCCATGCCTTCAGCATAGATGGAGCGGTGCCCTTCTGGAGTCACCTGATAGATTGTCCCTTCCATCCGGCTTGAGATATAAAGCAAACCCTCTCGGTCAAAGGCGAGCCCGGTAGGATTCATCAGGTCGGTCAGGAAGGTCCTCACGGTATGGTTCGGCTCGATCTTGTAAACTGAGACAGGCGTCTTTTGCCCGCGACTGCCGCTGAAGGTGGTAAAAATATTTCCAGACGCGTCGATCGCTGGATTGGCAACCGGATGAAGATTCTCCGCGAAACTGACGCCGATCGAAATCGGCGTAGGAGCACTCACCGCTGAGCCAGTATCGACCACCACATCTCCTCGCATCACACCCTCAGGGACCCTGACGATCAGGCGGTTTGGAGAACTCAGCAGCACGCTGGCAGGCCTGTCTCCAAACCTTACCTGTGGCCGCACCAGACCATTTTCTGTGAAGCCGCTGCCCCGAATGCAAACCTCTCCTCCTGAGATCGCCGCACGCGGAGCCACTTCTGTGATCGTGGGTCCTGTTTGGGATGAACCGTGCTTTTCCATGGATGGGTCCGGCCTACCCGCTTTCTTCCACAAATTCATGAAATTGCAAACCCTAAAAAGAAAAGTGCCACAGCGCTATAGGCTCCGGCAATCACGTCATCCGTCATAATGCCCCACCCGCCCGGCAGGCGCTCAGCCCGGCGCGCTGGAAATGGTTTGAGAACATCAAAAAGTCTAAAAAGTCCTAATCCTGCAACCAACCACAGCCAGCCCGGCAAGGGGCACAGAACGAAGGTCAGGATCTGCCCCGCCACTTCATCGATCACAACCGCACCAGGATCAGTGATTGCGAAATGCTTTTCAGCCCGGCTTGCGGCCCATACCCCGACAACATAGAGGATTACCTCGACAACGATCACTCCGATCGAACAAGCGCGAGAATCCCGGAGGAGACGTTGCAACACTGCAATGCAAGCCACCCCCACCAACGAACCCGCCGTCCCGGGCGCAATGGGGAAACGGCCTACCGGCCCTATCGTGGCTACCAGAACCGCAACGCCGGAGCGCGGCTCAGTCAAGATTTTCCTCGACAGGCTTCGCGCTCTCCGTAGCCTGTTCCTTCTGGCTCTGATCGGTAAGAGGCGAAGAGATGCGGTAACGGCCTGAGAGCCAGTTATCGAGATCGATCATGCGGCAGCGCTCACTACAGAACGGGCGAAACGGATTCGGCCTGGTCTTGATTTCACGCTTGCAAATGGGGCAGCGTGTTGCCATAATTCTCGGCAGTCGCCGGCTGGATTTCGACCAGTTTCGGGCGATCCGCTGTTTTTAAGCTTGTCGGGTGACGGTCGGCAAAGTAATTCCCTTCGAGGCGCGCTACCAGGTCATAATCCGATGCTCCAGTCATGACTGCCCAACGATATTCCCCGGCTCGGGGTTCCGATCCCTCAAAATCATTGATGAGGACTTTGCCATCCACCTCCGGTGCCTGAGACTCGAGCCGCCCTTGCAGAAGGAGGTCTGTCTCTTGTGACCGGCCTTCCACCAGAACCGGCAGGCGTTTGCCGATCAGAGCTTTGAGCTTGCGTCGCGAAATCTTGCGCTGAAGCGCCAGCAGTTTGCGACGCCGGTTATAAGCAATCCTCGGCGCGACCTGATGAGGCAACCCAAAAGAAGCGCTGGTCTCTTCGTTTGAATAGCGAAACACGCCCAGATGATCGAATTCCGCGGCGCAAACAAAATCCATCAGCATTTTGAAATCTTCTTCGGTTTCCCCCGGAAATCCCACGATCACGGAAGTGCGGAGCGTGACGTCGGGAATCGCTTGGCGGATTTTTTCGATCAGCTTCAGAAATTGCTCGCCATTCGATCCGCGCCGCATCGCCTTCAGGATGCGACCGCTTGCGTGCTGAAAGGGGATATCAAAGTATTTTGCAACTTTGGGTGATTCCGCCACCGTTTCGATCAGAGCGTCCGTGACGCGGTTAGGGTAACAGTACAGGAAGCGAAGCCAGACAAGATCAGGAATCTTCGCGAGTTCACCGAGTAATGTAGCAAGCCCATGGCGCAGGCCGAGGTCCTCGCCGTAGCTGGTGTTATCCTGCCCGACCAGGATCAGTTCGCGCGCCCCGTGCGCCACAAGATTTTCCGCCTCATGCATGACCGATTCAAATCGGCGGGAGCGGAATCGGCCTCGCATCTGGGGAATCACGCAAAACGAACAGATGTGATCGCAGCCTTCCGAAATCTTGATGTAGGCGGAATAAGAAGGGGTTGTCAGGACGCGGGGCGTGAACTCGTGATAAAGATAAGGCCCGGCCGACTCTTGATTCTCGCGGCGTGACTCCTCAATTCGGCAAGCTTCGACAACCCTCTCAATCTCATTCGTTCCCAGTACAGCGTCAACTTCCGGCATCTCCGCGAGAATCTGCTGCCGATAGCGCTCCACCAGGCAACCTGCCACGACTAATCTCTTTGCTGTTCCAGCCTTCTTGTACTCGGCCATTTCGAGAATCGTATCGATGGATTCCTGTTTGGCCGGTCCAATGAAGCTGCACGTATTGACCAGGATGATCTCTGCTTCAGACGCCGTGGGGGTGAGTTCAAAACCGGCGCGCGATAGCATCCCCAGCATGACTTCGCTATCCACCAGATTTTTAGGGCAGCCCAGGCTGACCAACCCAACTTTAGGCATAAATGTTGCGGGCCTTTCCGTGATTGGAGCGGAACGGAGCCTAGATAAAAATTCTAACATAACTCACCCGAGCTCAATCCCTTCGCCTGTCATTCTGTGCGGAATCACTTTCACCGTCAGCCATTGTCGCCGCCGGGGTCCCCAGGCAAACCTCAGTGTCCGCCCGCGGGCATTGCCCTGAATCTGAATCGGGAATCGTATGTTATCTTTCCAACTCCCCGGGTTTCCAGCACATCGTTGGTTCGTTTTCACTCACTCCAGGGCCTTCAGCATAGCAGAGCAGAGAGCGTGGAGGGAGACGGATGAGACAATTGAGGCACTTTTTCCTCCACCTCGTGACAAGCCAACCTAAGAGGAGGGGCCAAGGGGTCGTGGGGCAGGTAGCGCGAACCGTATGGATTTGGAGTCTGCGTTTTTGAAGTTGCGGCCGGTTGGGAGAATGCAAACCGAAAAGCGGTCTCTGCGCTGCCGGTCGGGATTTGGCATGCGCTCCGGATGCATGCCGTCCGCCCCTCTGTTAAGAATGGTGTCACTCTTCCGTAGGCAGATGAAGGTACATCGATTGGAGGCCGACGCGGCCGGGGCCGGTGAACCGGTTCCAGACCATCTGGCCGGCGCTGGCAAAAATGCCGGTTGAGAGCCTTTGGAACATGGTCTCCATTCGGACGCTGGGATCCTTGTGAATCCAACCCCCGGGCTCAATATCAATCTGTTCGCCCGCTCCTAGTGTAATCTCGAAAACATTGCCGTAGCCGTGCAGCCACAGGATGCCCTGCTGCTCGCGGCAGGTGAAGTTGTCAATGAAGAATCCGGTGCCGCCAAAGAGGATGTTGCTCACTCCCTTGAGACGCGAAAAGCCGTACTCTAGGCTCTCGGTGGCTGCCAGGAACTGATGCTCGCGCACATCGATTGATTGCCCCTGCGTCAGATGAATGGCGAACACGTGCCCGGCTCCATCGCGGCTGAAGGCGATGCGGCCGGGGCCGCGCGCCTCTGTCAGAAAGACCGGCATTCCGGCCACCATGCGCTTGAATGCCCCCCGAATGGCCTTGATGCCAATTCCAACTTGCGGATCTTTCCAGAGAAGCACGTGGTGTTCAAAGTAAACCGGCATGGCGCCAAGCTCAATGCTCAAGGCCGGGACAAGCTCGCCCTGAATGTGATAGGTAACTCCGGCAAAGGTCTCATCACGAGCCGTAGTGGGCAACAGAACAGGGACAGCCATGGCGCTAATTTCTCCTGGTTAAAATCGGTTGCGTACAGCTAAACGACAAGGCAAGGCTTAGCTTACCACAGGCGGGCGCCAAGTATGTTTCCCGCAGCACAGGCGGCACGGCCGCTCATATCATAGGGCTTTCGGTTTTACTTCAGGCGGGTCGATCCCATGAGGTAGAGATCAATCGCTCGTGCCGCCTTGCGGCCTTCGCTGATGGCCCAGACCACCAGCGACTGGCCGCGGCGCATATCACCGGCTGCGAAAATGCCAGGGAGGGAGCTCATATAATTGGGGTCGGTGGCGATGTTGCCGCGGGCATCAAGTTTGAGGCCCAATTGCTCGATGCAACCGCTCCGCACCGGCCCCAGGAAACCCATAGCCAGGAGGACGAGATCGGCCTCCATTGTGAACTCCGTGCCGGGAAGAGGCTCGAATTTTGGTGGGGGCCCCACGCGGACCCCATGCAATAGCCTCACGTTGCCATTCTCATCGCCGGTAAACCTCGTGGTCGCCATCGACCAGTGGCGGTCGCCACCCTCTTCGTGGGAGCTTTCCGTGCGTAATTGCAGCGGCCACAGGGGCCAGGGGGTGCTCGGATGGCGCTCGAGCGGCGGCTGCGGCATTAGTTCAAACTGGCGGATGGATTTCGCTTTTTGCCGATGGCAAGTGCCAAGGCAATCCGCGCCTGTATCGCCGCCGCCGATAATGATCACGTTTTTGCCTGTGGCAAGAATCTGATTTTCCACCCTGTCCCCGGCGTTCACTTTGTTCTGCTGCGGCAGAAACTCCATGGCAAAGTGAATGCCCTTCAGCTCGCGGCCCGGGACGTTCAGATCGCGCGGCTGTTCGGCGCCACCTGCAAGCAGCAGCGCGTCATAATCCTTCCGTAAGTCTTCCACCGGCACGTTCCGGCCGACGTGAGCGCGCGTTTCAAATCGCACGCCTTCGGCAATCATCTGTTCCAGCCGCCGGTCTACAATCTGCTTTTCGAGTTTGAAATCGGGAATGCCATAACGCAAAAGTCCCCCGATGCGATCTGCCTTTTCAAACACCGTCACCCAGTGCCCGGCGCGGTTCAATTGTTGCGCCGCGGCCAGCCCTGCCGGTCCTGAGCCGACGATCGCCACGCGCTTGCCCGTCCTGATGGCGGGCGGCTCGGGCGCAATCCAACCTTCGCCGAAGGCCCGTTCCGAGATAGTTTTTTCAATCAGCTTGATCGCCACCGGCGGTTCATTGATGCCCAACACGCACGCCGCCTCGCATGGGGCAGGGCAGATACGCCCTGTGATTTCCGGAAAGTTGTTGGTGGAGTGCAGAATGCGAATGGCTTCTTTCCAGCGGTCCTTATAAACCAGATCGTTCCAGTCCGGAATGATGTTGTTCACCGGGCAGCCGGTGTGGCAGAAGGGAATACCACAGTCCATGCAGCGCGCGGCCTGCGTGCGTACCTTTTCGTGCGGAAAAGGCTGATAGACCTCGAAGAAGTCGTTCACCCGCTCTTCGACCGGACGCCGAGGAGGCGTTTCGCGTGTGAATTCCTTGAATCCGGTAATTTTGCCCATAGGTGTAGAGGCGGCTTTATGCCGCCACTTGCTGATAGCGGGATAAACCCGCCGCGACATCAATGCGTAGCGAGCACACCAGCCGGTCGGCGCGGAACGCCCAGCACGCGTTTGTATTCGTGGGGGAACACTTTGATGAATTTCGGCAGCATTCTCTCCCAATTCTCAAGAATCCATTGCGCCTGCGGGCTGCCGGTGAGCTCGCTGTGCCGGGTGATGAGTTCAAGCAGCCTCTCAATATCCTTCGGATCGTCCACCGGATCAAGATCGACTTCGCGGCGATTGCACTTCACGCGCGCGAACTCGCCCGTCTCATCGAGCACAAAAGCGATGCCGCCTGTCATTCCAGCGGCAAAGTTGCGCCCTGTCTTGCCGAGGACCACCACCAAACCCTTGGTCATATATTCGCAGCCGTGGTCGCCCACGCCCTCCACGACGGCTGTCGCACCTGAATTGCGCACAGCAAAACGCTCGCCAGCCATGCCGTTGAAGAAAGCTTCGCCGCTGGTTGCGCCATAGAGGCAGACATTCCCAATCAGAATGTTCTCTTCCGCCACAAATTCTGATTCACGCGGCGGATAAATCACAAGCCGTCCCCCGGAGAGCCCCTTGCCCACATAATCGTTCGCTTCTCCTTCGAGTTCCAGGGTGATGCCCCGGGTCAGGAATGCACCAAAACTCTGACCGGCTGAACCGTGAAAGCGAATGTGGATCGTATCATCAGGCAGCCCCTCAGAGCCGTAACGCCGGGCAATTTCCCCGCTCAGCATGGCGCCCACCGAGCGATGCACATTGCGAATCGGCAGGTTCAGCGAAACCGGCGTTCGATTTTCGATGGCGTCATGCGCATGCTCGATCAGGCTCACATCCAGCGACCGCTCGATGCCGTGATCCTGCTGGATCAGGCAGCGCCGCCCGATGTGCGCCGGCATGGGCGGATTATAGAGAACCGACGAAAGATCGACCCCTTTCGCCTTCCAATGGTCAACATCCTTGCGTTGGACGAGGCAATCCACCCGGCCCACCATCTCATCCACTTTTCGGAAGCCCAGTTCAGCCATGATCCGGCGCAAGTCTTCCGCCACAAAGAAGAAATAGTTCACCACGTGCTCAGGCTGGCCCTGAAACTTTTTGCGTAATTCCGGGTCCTGCGTGGCCACGCCCACCGGGCAGGTGTTCAGATGGCACTTGCGCATCATGATGCAGCCCATGGCGATCAGCGGCGCCGTGGAAAAGCCGAACTCCTCCGCGCCCAGCAGCGCGGCAATGGCTACATCGCGCCCGGTCTGGAGCTTCCCATCCACCTGCAACCGCACACGGCTGCGCAGGTCGTTCATCACCAGAATCTGCTGGGTTTCCGCAAGGCCCAGTTCCCAGGGAATGCCCGCATGACGAATGGAACTGATGGGGGAAGCGCCGGTGCCGCCATCGTAGCCGCTGATCAGAATCACATCCGAATGCGCTTTCGCCACACCCGCCGCGACGGTGCCGACGCCGGCCTCGGCCACCAGCTTCACCGAAACACGCGCCTGCGGATTCACCATCTTGAGATCATAGATCAACTGCGCCAGATCCTCGATGGAATAGATGTCATGGTGAGGCGGCGGGGAAACCAGCGTGACGCCGGGAATCGAATGCCGGACGCGTGCGATAACTTCATCCACCTTATGGCCGGGCAACTGGCCCCCTTCGCCAGGTTTTGCGCCCTGAGCGATTTTGATCTGAAGATCGTCGGCGTTCACCAGGTAGGTGGTCGTCACGCCGAAGCGCGCGGACGCCACCTGCTTGATCCGGCTGCGGCGCAGGTCTCCGTTCGCGTCGGGCTTGTAGCGCTCTTCATCTTCACCTCCCTCGCCAGTATTCGACCGCCCGCCGATGCGGTTCATGGCAATGGCCAGCGTTTCATGCGCTTCCTTGCTGATGGAGCCGAAAGACATGGCGCCTGTGGCGAATCGCTTCACAATCTCCGAAGCGGGCTCCACATCGTCGAGCGGGATGGGCGGTCCGGCAGGTTTCAGGTCCAGCATGCCCCGCAGCATCATCAGATCGCGATTCTGCTGATTGATGGTATCCGCAAATTCCCGGAAGGTTTCAAACCGGTTCTGGCGCACCGCATGTTGCAGCTTGCTGACCGTGGTGGGATTCAGCAGATGACGCTCACCGCGGACACGGAACTGATATTCTCCGCCCACCTGCAATTCCGTGTCGGACTCGCTGGGCGGATGCAGAGCGAACTCATGCTTCATCAACGCCTCACGGGCCAGCACTTCCATGCCCACACCTTCGATGCGCGAAGCCGTTCCGGTGAAATAACGTTCCACGAGCGACCGGTTCAGGCCGATGGCCTCGAAAATCTGCGCGCCCTGGTAACTCTGAAGCGTGGAAATCCCCATTTTGGAAAAGACCTTCAACAGGCCCTTATCCACCGCTTTCATGTAGTTTTTCAGGACTTTGTCAAAATTGTATTCGGGCGGGAAATAGCCTTCCTGATAGAGATCCTCCAAGGTCTCAATGGCCAGATAGGGATTCACGGCGCTTGCGCCATACCCCAGCAACAGGGCAAAATGCATCACCTCGCGTGGTTCGCCGGATTCAACAATGAGCGCCACCTGATTGCGCGTCTCTTCGCGCACCAGATGGTTGTGAACGGCGGAAAGCGCCAGTAGGCTCGGGATGGGAGCATATTTCTCATCCACGCCGCGATCGGAGAGAATAAGCAGCGTGTAACCGGATTGAATCGCGAGCGATGCGCGCTGGCAAAGCCGGTCCACGGCTTTTTCAAGCTCTTCGACCCCTCCCTCCACCGGAAAGAGCATGGGAAGCGTCGTCGCCAGAAAATCACCCCAACTGACGCGGCGCAATTTCTCGAGTCGCCAGTTGGTGATGATGGGGTGACGCAGCTTGAGCGTGTGACAGTTCCGTGGAGCTTCTTCCAGGATATTGCCTTCGCAACCGATATAACTGTTGAGCGACATCACCAGGTCTTCGCGAATGGGGTCAATGGCGGGATTGGTGACCTGGGCGAACATCTGCTTGAAGTAGTGGAAGAGCAGTTGGGGCTTATCCGAAAGACAGGCGAGTGGCGTATCAATGCCCATCGAGCCGACGGGTTCTTCGCCCTTCTCGCCCATGGGGCCGAGAATAAACTTCAAGTCCTCGTCCGTATAGCCGAAAGCGCGCTGCCGCATCAGAATGGTCTCATGATCGGTCGCCTTCACATTGGTAGGCGCCGGAAGATGATCCAGCGTGATGCGGTTTTCTTTGAGCCATTGGGCGTAGGGCTGCCGCGCCGCCAGTTGTTTCTTGATTTCCTCATCAGAAATCAGGCGCTTCTGTTCGGTATCCACCAACAGCATCCGCCCCGGCTCAAGGCGCCCCTTCATGCGCACCGTTTCAGGCTTCACCGGCAAGACGCCAGCCTCCGAAGCCATGATGACAAGCCCATCGCTCGTCACCAGATAACGTCCGGGGCGCAGACCGTTTCGATCGAGCTTGGCTCCGATGACGCGGCCATCGGTAAAAGCCACCGCCGCAGGCCCATCCCAAGGCTCCATGAGTGAGGCGTGAAATTCATAAAATGCCCGTACATCTTCCGGCATCGTGGGATCGTTGTCCCACGCTTCGGGAATCAGCATGGAAAGCACATGCGGCAGACTGCGGCCGGCAAGCGCCAGGAGCTCCACGGCATTATCCAACATGGCTGAGTCGCTGCCCCCCGGTGTGATAATGGGCATCAGTTTCTTGATGTCGTTGCCAAAGAGCGGCGAAGCCAGCACTGATTGCCGGGCGTGCATCCAGTTGATGTTGCCGCGCAGCGTGTTGATTTCACCGTTATGACAGATGTAGCGATAGGGGTGCGCCAGATGCCAAGTGGGAAAAGTATTGGTGGAGAAGCGCTGATGCACAAGACAAAGCGCGCTCATCACTTCCGGGTCAGACAACTCTTGGTAGAAATGCGCGATCTGTGGAGCTAATAACAGGCCCTTATAAACGATGGTGCGCCCGGAAAGCGACGGAATATAGAAGAAACCCTTCTCTTTGAAATCGCTCTTCGAAATTTCGTTTTCCGCGCGTTTGCGGATCACGTAGAGTTTGCGTTCGAGGGCCTCGGCGTCCATCCCGGGGGCGCGCCGAATAAAAATCTGTTCAATATAGGGTTGGGTGCTGCGCGCGAGACGCCCGATCGAACGGGCATCAATCGGTGTGTCCCGCCAGCCCAGGACGGAGAGACCCTCCTCGCGCACGATCTTTTCAAGAATACCTTCACACAAGGCCCGCTCTTGCGGAGTGACAGGCAGAAAGACCATTCCGACGCCATATTCTCCAGGCGCCGGGAGCGTAAAGCCCAGGCGCGAGCATTCGCGCTCAAAGAACGCATGAGGAATCTGGATCAGGATGCCGGCACCATCGCCAGTTTCAGGGTCACAGCCGCAGGCTCCCCGATGCGTCAGATTGATCAGGATTTGGATGCCCTTGGTGATAATTTCATGAGACTTTCGCCCCTCAATGTTGGCTACAAATCCGATGCCACACGCATCGCGCTCATTTTGAGGGTCGTAAAGCCCTTGGGCAGGGGGTAAACCGCCGGTCGGAATACGAGGGTAGTGAGCCTCCGCAGAGCTACAGTTTGCGTCCGATTCCTTAACCATGAGTGACACCTATCCCCTCGTTATCCTCATCATTATGCAGGCTTTTGACGAGAATTTCAAAATTAATGTTTTTTATTCCTGCTATAAATTGAAACAGGGATATCGCGTCGGTATGGGGAGGACGTAACGCAGTCAGTCGCCCATATTCAATGCGCTGAGGATTTAGCGCTGACCCTCATCGCCGGGTACTCTGCACAGATGAGAGCTGCTCGACTTTATATTCGGTTCGACCCTGAATCGCGAGCATCCTTTGAAGCCGTGGTCCATCCGGTCGCCAAGCGCTTGCAACCAGCCACTCGCCTCGCCTGGCTACTCGCACTCGCCACATCTGGGTCAGGCTGACACCTTGGAGGGGCGCTTATCTTCGGCAAGGGCTCGATAACCCTCATGAGATTGACGCCGCTGCATGGCCCTCGTAGAATCAATTCGGAAGTGCATGCGGGCTGGTGTTCGCCCAGGACTTCAAATCCTGTGGTCCCGATTCTATCGGGACGGTCGGTTCGATTCCGACTCACTTCCGCCAAAGCCCTTAAACCAGCCGGGCTAAGCCCACAATGGGTAAAAAGGCATAGAAATTGTCTCATTTATCTCATCACTCCGGGTTTTACCTGCTATGCTAAAGGGCGGCAACGGTGCGGTTTAGTGAGGGCGAATTGATTCTGAAGGTGGGGTCGCAAAAAGAATGGGTCTGACATTTTTTCTTGTCGCAGACGATGAGGAAACAATCGGCCATCAGCAATTCCACTTTTTATTTCCTCGCCGATTGTTAAATGTTGTCACCCAAGAGTCGGATTAGGTGAAAAACCTTCCACTACACACTTTACAGGGAGATTTTAAGAAGTGAGTGTGAGAGCCCCCAAGCCAGTTGCTGAGTGGTTCTGTCATGGATATTTGGAGGGAGGCGTCCATATCAAAATTTTACCCCACGAACCCTAATGAGCCTTTAAAATCAATAAGCAGAATTTCGGCGCGTTGCTGTGAAGCTCGATTTTGCGGGGTATGATCTGTTATTGAAAATTTGCGGAACGAACCCTAAGGACGCTGTTCTATCTTGAAAATTTTACAATGTGAAATGTGTAGTGGATGATTCTGCGGGTTGCCGGGTCTGCCATATAGTGAGGTGGTCAAGCGCTGATAGCTGGCCAGCCAGCAGGCCAATTTGAACCGGGCCGCGAAATCTGTTTAGATGTGCTTATATGGCTTTAGCTGAAGAGATTGGTCGAGTCCCTGATGTGCTCGCTGCCGAGCGGGTGGAACACGTCCGGTACGCGATCCGCGACATTGCGGTGGTTGCGGAGCAGCTTGCCCGGGAAGGCAAGCGCATTATTCCGCTGAACATTGGAGACCCGCTGAATTTCGATTTTCGCACTCCTCCACACCTGATCGAGGCGGTCGAGAAGGCCATCCGAGACGGCAAGAACGGCTATGCGCCGTCGCTCGGTTTGGAAGAGGCGCTGGAGGCCATCCGGGCCGATGCTGAGCGCAAAGGCGTGCGGAACATCCAGACGATCTTCATTACTTACGGCGTAAGCGAAGCCGCGGATATATGCCTGACGGCCCTGGTAAATCGCGGTGAGAACGTGCTCGTGCCCTGCCCGGATTATCCCATCTATTCCGCGATTCTTGCCAAGCTTGAGACCGAAGTCAATTTCTATAAGCTCGATGAAAATCGCGATTGGGAGCCGGACCTCGAAGACCTTGAAAACAAGGTCAACGAAAGGACGCGCGCCCTGGTGGTGATCAGCCCGAACAATCCCACCGGCGCCGTCTACTCGCGGAAAACACTCGAAGCGCTCATTGACCTGGCGCGGCGGCGGCATTTGCTGATCATCACGGATGAGATTTATGAAAAGCTGATTCTGGACGGCGATCCCCATTACCCGGTCGCCTCGCTCGCGCCGGACCTGCCAGTGGTGACGCTTAATGGTCTCTCAAAAGCCTATCTCGTCCCGGGGTGGCGCGTGGGGTGGGTGGTGGTGAGCGGCCCAGCCCAGGCGACACAGAGCTACGTTGAGAATCTGAAGAAGCTGGTGCGAGCGCGGCTGAGCGCGAATTACCCCATGCAGTATGCTATCCGACCGGCGCTTGAAGGACCTCAGGACCATCTGAAGGAGGTCATCGCCAAACTGCGCGCAAGGCGTGATCTCACGATGAGTTGGGCCGGTGCCACGCCGGGGGTTCGCTGCGTTCGACCACGCGGCGCCTTTTATGCCTTCCCGCGATTTGAGATTGCGGGCAATGATGAGGAGTTTGCGAAGCAATTGCTTCTCGAGAAGCATGTCCTGATCGTCCATGGCAGTGGCTTTGGCATGGCAGAAGGGACATCGTATTTCCGTTTGGTGTTTCTGCCGCAAGAGCCATTGCTCCTTGAGGCATATCGCAAGATGCGTGACTTCCTCCGGAAGGCACGATGAGAGAAGAACAGCGCAACACGGATCCTCGAGAGCGCGAAAGCGAGTTGCCAGTGCAGTTTTGTCCGCAATGTGGAACGCGCCTCCAGCCTCAGCATTGCAAGATGATCTGTCCCCGATGCGGATTCTTTATGTCGTGTTCGGAATTTGAGTAGGGAAGGCTTCAGGGGTAGCCGATGAGAAGAGGACATCATGAAAAAATCGGACTTTCTGCAGAGGAAAATCCAGCACTTGGACATTAAGGCGCATCGCGTGGCGGACCTGGTTGAGGCGATGCAGGGGATGGCCTATAGCGCAAGAGATCTTGCGCGGGCGGCGGAAATCTACGATCACATGCTGCGCGACCCGGAATGTGGAGTCATCCTGTGTCTTGCGGGTTCGCTGATCAGCGCCGGGCTGAAACAGGTGTTTGTCGATCTCGTTCGCCATAACATGGTTGACTGTATTGTGAGCACCGGAGCCAACATCGTGGACCAGGATTTCTTCGAGGCGCTGGGCTTCAGCCACTACCTTGGCGAGGAACGGTTGCGGGCGGGGATGGATGACGCGACGTTACGTGAACTGCACATTGATCGTATTTACGATACGCTCATTGATGAGGACGAGTTACGCATCTGCGATGAAACGGTGCGGGAGATCGCTGACCTGCTCGAACCCCGGCCTTATTCGTCTCGTGAATTCATTCGTGAGATGGGCGCTTATCTTGAGAGGGAAGGGAAGACAACCGAAAGCATTGTCCTGGAGGCCTACAAGAAAGATGTACCCATCTTCTGCCCAGCCTTCAGCGATTGTTCAGCCGGCTTCGGCCTGGTCATGCACCAGCACACGCGTGGGGAGCGGGCCAAGGTGACGCTGGATAGCGCCAGGGATTTTTACGAACTGACGCAACTCAAAATCAAGAATCCCACCACGGGCCTCTTCATGATTGGCGGAGGCGTGCCCAAAAATTTCGCTCAGGATGTTGTGGTAGCGGCGGATACCCTGGGCGTCGAAGTTCCCATGCACAAATACGCGGTGCAGATCACCGTTGCCGACGTCCGCGACGGTGGGCTTTCTTCGAGCACTTTGAAGGAAGCCAGCAGTTGGGGAAAAGTGGATACGGCTTACGAACAGATGGTTTATAGCGAGGCGACACTGGCGGTTCCGCTCATCGTGGGCTATGCCTACGAGCGTGGAGCATGGAAAACGCGAAAGGAACGTCGATGGACAAGCCTGCTTCAGCAACACGCTCTGATGGCGTGAGGATCGCCTGCGCAGTCCCTCAGACCACCACAATTTCTTCCTGCTCCGCATCCCATCGCACCGCGCGGCGGTGATGGAGCGCGGCGAGCGCCATCTGGCAGGCAACTGCTGATTTGTATCCCAGTTCAAACGGACAGTTCGGTTCCTTGCGGCTGCGCACACAATCGAAGAAGTTCTGCATATGCAGAACAGTTTCATCGCCCCCGCCCACGATGTCCGGCCCGTGGGTTGATTCCGCCACCGGATTCATAGGCGCTCCGTGAGCGTGCCCACCCTCCGGGAGGTAACGGACCTGGTTATCGTGACGGATGAGCGTTCCTTTGCGGCCGAGCAGCAGATCGTCGTCGGAGGTATAGTAGCGGTTGCCGAATCCGGAGTTCCACGTGAAAAGCAGCTTTTCAGGTTGCTCCAGCGTAACGTTCATCGTATCCGGCACTTCCATTTCCGGCGAGAGATAGTTGGCCCCCGCCATCATGGCCAGGCTCGGAATTCCCAGATTCAGAACCTTGTACCAGAAGCCGACCTGGTGAACCATATTCTCAAACACATTCCCGCCGGAATAGTCCCAGTAGAAACGCCAGTTGATGACGCGGTTCGGGTCAAAGGGATGCGGCGCCGCTTCGCCCTGAAACATTTTCCAGTTCACATGCTCCAAGTCGCAGTCTGAGGGGATGGTCCGCTTCCACCCGCCGTAGGCTGCGTTGCGGTACATATGCGTGTGAAGCGCCGTAATCTGGCCCATCTTTTCCGGCTCCGCCAGTTCGCGTGCCCGGGCAAATCCCGGGCTACTGGTGGATTGAATGCCGACCTGCACCACGCGATGGGAGCCGAGGAATGCCCGCCGCATGCGCCGCGCGTGATCGGGATTGAAAGCCATCGTCTTTTCCTGGTAAACATCCTTGCCCGCCTCAATGGCAGGGACAAAATTGAGCGCATGCTGGTGCTGCGGCGTCGCGATGAGAACAGCGTCGAGACTCTTGTCTTCGAGCATCCGCCGAAAGTCGCCGTATTGCCTGGCCCCGGGCACGTCGCGTTTCACCTGCTCCAGGCGGCGCGTGTAGACATCCGCCACGGCGATACATTCCGTGTTTGGGCAGCGCAGTGCTGAGCGCAGAATCTCTCTCCCACGGCCCCCGCATCCGATCAACCCGAAGCGAACGCGGTCGTTGGCTCCCAAAACGCGGTTTGCCGGGAAGAGGCCGGAGGCGGCAGCCGCAGCCGTTCCCTCGAGAACCGTTTCCATAAATTGACGTCGGTTGGGCATCAAAGATCCTCCTTTCGCTTCATCACACGCTGGAATACTTCCTACAAAGCGTCCGGATCTTCGCGATGAGCTTCGGAACGCCTGTCCTCGGATCCTCTTGGCCTTCGTATTCCGCGGACAGGTAACCTTTGAACCCCGCCTTGGCGAAAAGCTGCCAGACGCGATCCATATCTATCGGCGTGCCATCATCGAAGTGATCACGGATATGAGTATTGGTGGCATAGGGAATGCAGGCGGCAATCTGAGCGTAGGCGTCTTGCGTGGGCGTTGGAATGAAATGCGTGATGTCCAGGTTGATGCCGGCGTAAGGTGAATTGACGCGATGCATGATTTCAAGGCAGACCTCCGCATTCTGGGTGACGCCAGAATGGTCTTCCACTCCAATCATAATTCCCTTCTTGCCCGCATAATCACAGGCTGTTTTCATGGTTTCCACCACCCACCCCACCGCCTGTTGCAGCGTGGCCCCGTGCGGAAGCTTGCCGGCAAAAACCCGCAGGTGAGAAGCTCCCAGGGCGTCCGTGACATCCACCCATTTCTTGATCTCATTCAGTGCCTCGGCGCGCCGGCCGGTATCCGCCTGCACCATGCTGACACCGCATGCCGCGCCGGAAAAAGGAATCCCCATCCGATAAGCCAGGTGGCGAAGGCTTGCGAGATAATCTGGATCGGTGGATTTGAAATAATACGCGGTCATATCCACTCCATCCAGGCGCAGGTCCACCGCTTTGCGAAGGAAGTCCTCCATCGTCATGGGGCCATGTTCGAGGTATTTGCGATAGGAATAGGCGCAACAACCCACAAGAAGCCGCGGCTCTGGGGAACCGTGCGACTCTGCACTCTCCTCGGTGGATGCCGTCCAACCCGATTCGTTACGGGGAAATGACAGGCCCGTTCCGGCCACAGCCGCCGCAGCGGTTGTTTGCAGAAATTGGCGGCGAAGCACTCTCATCATTGCACCTCTTGTTCGTAAGACACAGCCATACGCCGCAAGGGATCCTTTCCCGGCTCATGGCTGTGTGGGATCCTGATTTCTGAAGGGCCACAGACCGATGGCTTTGAGCATCTTATCCAGTTTCTGATCCACAAGCATCTGCGCGGTTTTCTGAGGCGGCCAGGGGCTGGCCAGCCGCTCAGGACGATCGGCGATCCAATAGGCGGTCAAGGCCATCAGCGTGGCGTCCTGCTCCAGAATCTCAGGCTTTACTTTATCAAAGGTATCGACGGCGGAGTGATGCGTGTACTTGTACTCCGGTGAGTCCTGACCCATATTAATGCCGGGCAGGCCCTGGAGGATGAACGGTCCGGTATCGGTATCGAATACCGCGTGATCGTTGACTTTGAGTTCGCCGAAGGCCGCGACCGCCTTGGCAAAAGGCTCAATTGTGGATATCAGGTCTTTGCGGCCGCCAAGCTCAAGGCTGACCACGGGCCCCTGGCCGTTATCCAGCGTGAGTGCGGCCACGTGATTCTTCATCTCGCTCTGATGCCTTTTTGTGTAGGCAAGCGATCCGAGCAACCCTTCTTCCTCTCCGGTGTAAAGCACAAACCGAATCGTGCGGCGAGGCTTGTAACCGCTTTCCAGGATGGCGCGGGCGGCTTCCAATACCGCCACCACTCCGACGCCGTTGTCGGTTGAACCTTCGGCAAGGTCCCAGGAATCCAGATGTGCCCCGGCCACCACAATCTGTTCGGGGTATTGAGTTCCCCGGATTTCACCCAGCACGTTCGCACACTCAACCGGCCCGTCCGTGACGTGATTCTGAACGTTGAGCTTCAGCCGCACGGCCTTGCCCTGGTTAAGGAAGCGTTCGATCTGTTCCTGGTCTTCAGCCGCCATACTGACCACCGGAATGGGATAGTAAGCCGCAAAGCCCAGAATGCCCGTGTGGGTGATGTCCATGCCGGCAGCCTGCGAACCTCCCTGTCCCCCAATCACGGCGGCTGCGTGGGCGGCGTAGGCTGCCTTCAGGAAATTACCGAACTTCACAAACAGTTGGAAACGATCTTTCGGCGCTTCGCCGTGGGTCACCATCACTAAAACCTTGCCCGCCCACTTTGGGGAGTTTTCCTTCATCTCCTGGTCGAGTTGGTATAGATTCACAGATGCCACATCCGCTGTTACCCCGTTTTCAGGCGTCGAGCCTACCCAACCCATCGAGTCCACTTTCAGGTAGCGATGAATGGGTGAGAGCAATTCGGCGGAAGCAAACCCGCGCGTCCAGCCGCGAAACATCTGATACTTTTCGACATGGACATTGGCGAGGCCCAACGCCTGCATTCGCGCGAACGACCATTGGATGGCCTTTTCGGCGCCAGGCGAGCCTGTGAGTCGCGGGCCGATATAGTCGCTTATGTACTGGAGGTCCCGATAGGCTTCCGACTGCATCATGCCTTCTCCGGCAATCGTCGTGAGGCCGGGCAGTGTGCCATCCGTTGCCGGGCCTGACGGCGCCGGCGAAGCTGAATCAGACGCCTTAAGCGGAAACGCCGCCAGGCTCAAAGTGAGAAGAATGATGAAGTAGTGAAGTCCGCGTCTTGGCACGTGGGATTCTCCTTACGATTAAGTAGGGGATCATAACACACTACAGCCACAGGACGGCTCGTATCGCGGCAGGAAAATTCGAGGTGGTGTTTGAGGGCTGTTTCTTTCACCCCGGAGGACACAGCGGGCTTGTCTCCATCTCCTCCGGGGTGAGTCTATCTCTTCCCTTGCTTACAGAGCGCGGCCATGACGAGCCTTGGAAACCCCGAGAAGGGGGAGCGCGCAGACTGATGACAGCTCGGCGTGTCCTGCTGCGCCGGTTTAGCGCAGCGTTCCAATGGCGTATTCGAGCGTCGCGTTTTCATTCTGGAAGTCGTATTTGGCATTGACATCCTGAATCGCAGCCTGGGTCTCGTTTAACTGCGCCTGGGAAAGCTCCACAATGGAGCTGAGTCCCAGATTGTATCGCCCCTGCGCCAGCGCCAACGCCAGTTTTGCCTGATTCAGAAGCTGATCGGCCACGCCGATCCGTTGATAGCCTGTCCGGGCATTGGCCCACGCCGTGCGAACATCCCGCGCGATTCGTTCCTGCATATCGCGCAGGTTTTCATCCGCCTGCCGCGCCTTCATCAGGGCGGCCTCACGGCGCGCGGCAAAGAGATGACCATTGAAAACAGGGATTTCGACGTTCACTGCCGCCGCCTCATAGTGATTGGGAATAATGCGGGGCAGGGTCAGTTGAGCGATTTCAGGGATGTAGCCGGCGTCTCCTTCAGCCACAACGGTTGGAAAGGACAAATCCCTTTCGGCACGTTCGAATTTGTAGGCCGATTGCTGGCGAAAACGCAGGCTGAGAAGCTCCGGTCGGTTCTGCATAGCCTGACTCACAAGCCCGGCAGCGGTTGCAGGTGGAGCGGGGGGCAGCGGCTCTTCTTCCAGAGTGAACGAGGGAGTATTTTGCAGCCCCATCGCGCGCGTCAGCTCGGCAAATGAAATCTTGACGTTGTTTTGCGCCTGGATTTGGAGCAGTTTGGCCTGCGCGAGGTTAACATCAGCAAAGCTGAGATCGAGCTTCGATTTCAGCTTGTTCTGGACCATGGCGGAGACCTGATCTTCAACCACCTGCCGCTCCGCAACCGTCTGTTGGGCTACTTTGAGCAGCGCCTGGGCACGGAGCGCTTCGAAATAAGCGCGATTCACCGCCAGCAACACATCATAACGGGTGGCCTGGGTGTCTTCGCTTGCGGCCCGCGCCTGGAAACGCGAACTTGCCACCAGGTTTGGTGTTCGTCCTGAGTCGGTAATGAGCTGATCAATGGTAATGCCTTGCGCCTCACGGCTGAACAGGCGCGAAGCTTGCAAAAATCCGGCGCCAATCCGTGTATCGCGGTCTGCCGCTACGCCCGTCACATTGGCGAAGGCGGTGGGAAAGTAGGCGGAGCGTTCTTCGCGCACCAGTTGATTGGACGCCAGCGCGTTGTATTGCGCCGCGAAAATCTGCGGGTGGTTCTTGAGCGCGATCTGTTCGGCCTGCTTAAGGCTCAGGGGCGGCGGAGTTTGCGCCGCAAGAGGCGGGAGCGTCAGAAGGAGGATGCAGACACCAGGAAGCCATAGCCATTTCTTCATATTCATTTGACTCCGATCTTTGCTTAACCTCTCCGAACCCGCAGGGCCTAGGCCCTGCGGGTCGGCCAAGGCCCCGGAACGGTGGGAGGGGACAAGGCCGCCCCGGGGAATATCTTCGCTGTGATCTGGATTCCTTATTCCGCGCGTACCGTATCTTCACTCGGGAGACTCTGGTCATACTTACGATAGACCAGCAGGTACGCCGCGGGAATCACGAAAATACTCAAAATGACTGAAATCGTGACGCCACCGATGATCGAGCGGGCCAGTGGTGCGTAGGCCTCACTGCCAGGTTCGAGCTTGAAAGCCATAGCCAGCATGCCGACTACAGTCGCCAGCGAGGTCATCAGAATAGGCCGCAAGCGGATACGACAAGCATAAGCCACTGCCTCTCCTACTCGTCTGCCTTCACCCCGGAGACGGTTCGCAAAATCCACAATTAAAATGGTGTTGGAAACCACCATACCGGTCATCATCAAGACTCCCATCAGCGACTGGATGTTCACGGTGGTACCGGTTAGGAAAAGAATGAGCAGCACTCCGGTTAACCCTGTTGGGATGGCCAGCAGGATGAGAAACGGGTCGATGAAGGAGCGGAACTGTGCCACCAGGATGAGATACACGAGCAGGATGGCCAGGATGAGGCCAACCGCAAAACTGTGGAAAGATGTTGTCATCGTGTTCACCAGCCCCCGGATGTCAATTCGAAAATTGCGGCTCGGAAGTTTTGTGTGGGCGACGATCTTCTGGATCGCAGCCAGGGGCCTGGAAAGGTCTTCTCCCTTCGGCGCCACGTAAATATCGATGGTCCTCTCAAGCTGGTAGTGATCCACCTCGGTAGGCGTTGGAATTTTTGAGATTTGTGCCACTTGATCAAGATAGGTCGGTTGACTGAGGTTCGGGGAATGCAAAGGCATCGCCTTCAGATCGGCAAGCGATGTCACTTCGTTTCTTGGGTATTGCACCGTCACGAAATAGTTATTACCCGTCTTGGGATCGACCCAGTAGCTGGGCGCAATCATCACGTCTGAAGTGAGTGCGGTGATCAAGTTATCGATTACTTCCTGAGGGCTCAGTCCGAGTTCACTGGCCCGCGTTCGATTAACGTGAATCATGAGTCCTGGATAATTCATATCCTGGGGGATGAACACATCGCTGATACTCGGAAGCGCCTTAATCTTGGCGGCGAGTTGCTGCGCGATTGCGTCATCCACCCGTAATCTCATTCCGCTCACCTGCACGTCAATTGGCGCGGGAGCTCCCTGATTCAGGACTGAACTGATCAGACCTCCGGAGTGAAAATAGGTTCGCAGTTCCGGGAGTTCATCGGTGATCTTCTGGCGGACCTCATCCATGTACGTAAAACTGCTTGTGCTGTGGTTTTCCGTCAAGCCAACCTGCACGAAAGCATTGTCCATGGCAGAGTTGGGGGTAAACAGGGAGGAGAAGTCCGGCATCACTCCGATATTTGAGACGATGGTGCTCAGGTCGTGGGGCTTGACGGTTTCGCGCACGATTTTCTCGACCCGCTCCACATAATCCTCCGTGACTCCCAGTCGGCTTCCAGTCGGGGCTTTGAGGTTGATCATGAACTGCCCCTGGTCCGTCTTGGGAAAGAAAGCGAAACCCAAAAGCGGGTAGAGCAGCAGACTGAGAGCAAAAATGCCAATAAAGCTTGCCAGCGTGGCGCGCGGATATTCCAATGTCTTCTGCACCCAGCGATCGTACCCATTCAGCATGCGTTCAAACTTGGCATTAAAAGCAGCATTGAATCGTTGTCCGAAACTCTGCCGCCTCTGATCGTGCCCCGTTTCGGTCCCATGTCCTTCGAGAGGCTTAAGAATCTTGGCGCAATAGAGGGGAACAACCGACACGGCCACGAAGTATGAAGCAATCAACGACAACACGACACCGGCAGCAAGCGCCGTGAAGAGGAATTTACTGACCCCGTAAAGCAGCGTCACCGGGAAGAAGACGACGATAGTGGCCAGCGTGATGGCCAGCACCGCCAGGGCCACTTCGTCAGTGCCCACCTCGGCAGCCGGGGCCGGCGCGTCACCCAGTTCCATGTGCCGGTAAATATTTTCCAGCACGATCACCGAGTTATCGATCAGACGCGAAAACGCGAGTGCGATGCCACTCAGCAAAAATGCGTTGATCGTGCTTCCGCCGATATAAAGCAGAAAGATTGCGGCCAGAACAGAAATCGGAATCGAAAGAAACACCGCGGTGGTTGCACGCAGACTGCCCAAGAAGATCAGAACCATCACTGCGGTGAGAAACAATCCGATGCCGCCCTCGGTCATGACGGTATGAATAGCCTCTTTCACAAAGGCTGACTGGTCAAAAACCACACTGGCCTTTAACTGGCTGGGAATGTCTCGCAACTCTTTAATCGCCGCGCGAATGCCATTCACGACGCTGATGGTATTTGTGTTGCCGCCCTGCTTCATCACCGGCACGTAGACAGACCGCTGCCCGTCCACACGCACCAAGTTATATTGCAGATAGGAGCCATCAACCGCCTTACCAACATCTTTGAGATAGACGTTATTCTCACCCACGGTTTTAACCAGAACCTGGTTGAGCTCTTTCGGATTGGCCACTTGCGAATTGGTGTAAACGTTATAATCCAAGGGACCGATGCGCACGTCGCCAGCCGGTAGAATGACGTTTGAGGAATTCACCGCTCGTACAACATCCATCGGGCTGACCTGTAGCGCTTGCAGCTTCAGCGGATTGACATAGACCATTACCTGCCGGTATTTCCCGCCAAAGGGCGGAGGCACGGTGGCACCATGCACTCCTGCAATCTGATCCCGAATCTGGTACTGAAGATAATCGTGCAGTTGGGTTTGACTGAGGCCTTTTCCTTTGACCGTCAGCATGCAAACCGGAAGCGTCGATCCGCCCATCCCCAGAACTACAGGGGGCAGAGTGCCCTCAGGCAGCCGCTTCAGATCAGCCAGGGCCAGGTTAGAAATCTGTGTGATATCTGCATTTGCATCGCTTCCAGGAGCGAAGTGAACCTCAATCAGGCTGACTCCGGCCAAAGACCGGGACGTCATGTAATCGATATTGCTTCCAATCGTAAAGAATCGTTCAAAGGTATCGGTAATATCCGCTTCGATCTGTGTGGGAGGCATGCCATTATAGAAAGTGGCGCACATGACCACCGGAATGTTGATAGGGGGGAAAAGATCGACTGCCATTCGCCCCAAACTGGTGACCCCAAGGACACAGGCGATAAGGCAAATCACCACAATCAGGTAAGGATGCTCAATCGAAAATTTGGCCATTATTCGTTCGCTCCCGATTCGTTCATTCCAAGTGAAGCCAGATCGACAGGCTTGGGTGTTACAAGTTCTCCTGGATGATAGCGTGTCAGATCGCCGAAGATCACGCGCTCGCCTTCCTGCAACCCCGACACGATTTCCACGTCCGTGGCCGTTTCGATGCCCAGCCGCACCTTTCGCTGCTCAACGCGGTTGCCACTGTTAACCTCCAGAACAATACCTTCTTCTGGCTGAACATTTTCGACAGCCTGGATGGGCAGACTTAGGACGTTCATCGCACTCTTGACCGGAAGTTCGACATAAGCATACATCCCGGGTATGAGGACATATTTCGGATTCGGAACTTCCACTTCGGTATGCATCGTACGAGTCTGCAAATCGATCTGATCCGAGATCAGCGAGACTTTGCCCTTGAAGGTTCTGTTTAAAGGAACCACCTGCACGTTGACCGTTTCACCGACATGCACGCTCGGGACAACGGCTTCCGGAACAGGGATCACCAATCGCAAAAGATCGTTTTGAGAAAGATGGCACAAGGGGAGAGCTGTTTTACTGGTCGAAGTGCCGGCTGGAAGGAGCGAGCCGGTAAAGGCATAAAGATTAGTCACGACGCCTGTAAACGGGGCTGTGATGTACGAATATGCGAATAGAGATTTATCGCGCTGCATCGTGGACTGATTAACCGCCAGTTCCTGCTGGGCAGCGGCGAGTGCATCTTTAGCCGCCGAAACTGCGGCTGCGGTTTCCAGGTCCTTCCCCTGAGCCACATCCACTTCCTCCTGGGCGATCAGGTCAGGACGAGTCTTTTGTACGCCCAGATATCGTGTGTAGGTCAGATGCGCCACACGGTAAGCGGATTCCGCCCGCGCCAACTCTTCCTGAGCCCGGGCTACGTTCTGCATACTCCGCTGACAGGCGGCCTGATCACGAGAGACGGTGGCGGCCAGCTCAGGAACCTCCAGCACCGCCATCAACTGGCCTTGCTTCACGTGCGTGCCCCAGTCAATGTAGAGTTTCTTCACGTAGCCCGAGACTTTAGCGTGCACGTCGATTTCCTGATACGGCAGGAACTCAGAGGCAATCCGAAGATTGTTGGAAAGATTGCGGCGCGTCACTTTCACGACAGCCGCCGTGACGGGGCTGTCGCTCGTGGTGCTCCCAGGCTTTACCCTGCCTGAATGTGAACAGGCGGGAATGAACAGTACCGAATTCACAAGCAGCACCACGAGGGCGCTGGTGCGGCAAGCAGCCCGAATCAGAAGACCTTGATGGCTTTGCATCGTAACTCCAGCTATTTTCTTTTGAGGTTCAACGCTGCGGGCTCACAACTCCGTTCCGCCTCCTTGACCACACGCCGCAGCTTTTCCAATGTGAACTCCTTCGAGCCACAGAACTCAATGATGATGCGTTCTCTCTCCTGCAGGCAGGCCGCTACGGATGGAATCTGCGCTGCGATCTCAGCCGGAATTGTCTGCACGCCGTGCCGATCGCCATGGACCAGGGCTCCGGGCTGAACCCGCATGCCGCCAATATCCACGGGCTCCCCGAAATCGATGATGTGGGCATAGGCATGCGAGACTGAAATATGTCCGGCGAAGAAATGAAATCCCGTCGTTCGAACCGCCTCGATATCCCGCACCGCGCCATTCGTGATATAGCCGACGCATCCCAAAGCCTGGCAGATGGCCGCATGGACATCGCCGACAAAAGCGCCCATCCCCGGGCTGGGGTCAATATCCTGTAACACCATCACGCGCGGTTGAGGAATGGAGAGAACATAGTCCCACCAGTCTGTGCGGTCAGCGAAACTCAAGCGCTGGGGCGGCGGCAGGGACGAAACCAACGGAACGGTCGCCGACCGGATTCGGCCAGTGACCGCGTAGCCTAGCATCGGCGACAGCTCAGGGAACATACATCGCACTGCGGAATCGCTGGCGAAACCTTCGTTCCTCAGGCGGATGTTGAAGGTCTCAATAGCATTCGCGACAGCACATGTAGACAATCGCCGTAAGCTCTCGAACTCATCCGGAGTCAGAGTGGGTTCCAACGGATGCCTCCAAGCGAAGAATGACAGATGGATGAATAAGTCCTTTTTTTCGCGCCGGTTGCCGAGACTCAGCCTCGTTCGACATTTAAAAAACTTCTGGAAGGCGCGTCTTGGGACTTGCTTGAGGGTTGGGCTAGGATGCGAGCGGGGGAGGCCGCAGCCTGAACCAGATTAAAGGAGTGAGGTTTTGAGGAAGTGAAGCTTCTGAAAGGTATATGAAGGTTTCTGTAATATCTTCTGACCGGTCAAAAGTTACAACCAGTTTGGACTGTAGAGGCTGGCGGGGTTGCGCATGACTAGCATCGAGGGAGACCGCAGAAGGCAATCCCCACCCTCGCCCGCCGTCCAGATGATAATGACCGCGGCGCGCTTGTGCCTGCTCGCCAAATGCGAGGAGACCCACAACCACCAACAGAGCGGAGGCACTAACCAGCAGAAATTGTCTGGACCGAATCCATCCCACGGCGTCCCTTTGAGCCCTTGCACTGAAGGGTTAGGAATTGTGTCAATCGCTAATTATTTCACTATTTCTCTAACCGTGCAAGCCTCTTGTTTTTAAGAGCCAGCTCCCGTGCCACACCCGAGCGGATGCATTTTTCAGTTGACGCCCGATGCGGCGGCTTATAAATTTAGCGTTTATTCCGCTTCTTCCAGCGGAAATCTGAACGCGCGGAATCCCACCTTTCAGGGGTGGGAATACCCTCGAGGAGCGCGTTTCCAAGGAGGTAGGACATGAAAGTGGGGCTGTTTACGGCGTTATTTGCCAAGCTGAGCCTGGATGACGTGATTAAGAAAATAAAACCGCTCGGGATTCGCACGGTAGAGTTAGGTACGGGCAATTATCCGGGTGACCCCCATATCAAGCTTGACTGGTTGAGTGCGCCCGGCAAACTGAAGGAATTCAAGCAGAAGCTGGATGACCAGGGCATTACGATCAGCGCGTTAAGTTGCCATGGAAACCCACTGCATCCCAATAAGAAGTTTGCGGAGGCCTGCCAGGAGACAAGCCGAAAGACGATCCTGCTGGCTGAGAAGCTTGGGGTGACGAGGGTTATTGATTTTTCTGGTTGTCCGGGGGATTCAGACCAGTCCAAATTCCCCAACTGGGTCACCACACCCTGGCCGCCTGATTATCTCGACGTCCTGAAATGGCAGTGGGAGAAGAAAGTGATCCCTTACTGGAAAAAACGAGCCCAATTTGCTGAAGATCATGGCGTAAAGATCGCGATAGAGATGCATCCCGGCTTCGTGGCCTATTCCCCGGAGTCCCTCCTGCGGCTACGCGCGGAAGCCGGTGAGGCCATCGGCTGCAACTTTGACCCCAGCCATATGTTCTGGCAGGGGATTGATCCTTGCGCTGCTGTCCGCAAGTTGGGTGAGGCGGTCTTCCATGTTCACGCCAAGGATACTCGTCTCTACGATGTCAACTACAAGGTAAACGGTGTCCTCGATACCAAGCCATACCGCGACGAGAAGAATCGCTCCTGGATTTTCCGAACTGTTGGCTACGGGCACGGACCTGACTTCTGGGGCGATTTTGTATCCACCCTGCAAATGGTGGGCTATGATGATGTTCTCTCGATCGAGCACGAGGATAGCCTCATGTCCATCGATGAAGGGCTGACCAAAGCCGCTAACTTTTTGAACCAGATCATCATTAAGGAAAAGCTTTCCGAAATGTGGTGGGCGTAAGAAAATCAAAGCATTGAGTCATTAAGTTGTTGAGCCGTGGAGGCTCGTTGTTGTTCCCCGTTTGTCGATGACTCAATCAATCAATGTTTCGATGAGACAATCTTAACCGAGTCGCTCTTCGTGGAGGAGGTTCCTGAATGCCGGAAATCAATGTGGCACTATTGGGCTACAAATTCATGGGCAAGGCGCATTCCAATGCCTATCGCCAGGTAGGGCGCTTCTTTCCGGGAAAGTACCAGTTCCGGATGAAAGTGCTCTGCGGCCGTGACCGGAAAGCCGTGGAAGAGGCCGCGCGGCTCTTCGGCTGGGAAGAGGTTGAGACGGACTGGCGCAAGGTGATGGAACGTAAGTATATCGATGTGGTTGATATTTCAACCCCTGGCAATCTGCACTATCCCATGGCGCTGGCCGCCGCGAAAGCCGGGAAGCATATTATTTGCGAGAAACCTCTGGGTAACACTCTGGCCGAAGCCCGGGAAATGCTCAAAGCGGTGGAAAAGGCAGGCGTCAAGCACATGCTGATGCACAACTACCGCAAGATTCCCGCTGTCGCCTACGCCAAGAAGCTCATCGAGGATGGGCGGCTTGGCACGCCTTATCACTATCATGGCGCTTATCTTCAGGACTGGATCATGGACCCTAATTTCCCCCTGGTCTGGCGGCTGGAAAAGAAGTTCGCCGGCAGTGGGGCCTTGGGAGATATCGGCTCGCATGCGGCGGACCTGGCGCAATATCTCAATGGCGACATTCATTCCGTCACAGCGCAGATGACTACTTTCATCAAAGAGCGGCCGCTTCCGGGTACCGAGGCGGGCTCGTGGGGGGCAAAGGGAAGCAAGGGCAAGGGAAGAGTTACGGTCGATGACGACGCCAACTTCCTGGTTCGTTTTAAGAATGGAAGTGTGGGAGTGATTGAATCTTCCAGATTCTGCGGCGGACGGCGCAACTATAACACCTTTCAGATTTATGGCAGCAAAGGCAGCATTGCCTTCAACCTGGAACGGATGAATGAGCTCGAATTTTATGATGGTACCGAAGGTCAGGCTGACCAGGGTTATAAGACGATTCTCGTTACCGAGAGCGTCCATCCTTACGTCGGCGCGTGGTGGCCACCGGGCCACATCATCGGCTACGAACATACGTTCGTTCACGCGTTGCACGACTTCCTGTTGGCACTTGAGAAGAATCGCCAGCCGGAGCCGAATTTTTACGACGGGGTGAAGGATCAGGCGGTTCTCGATGCTGTTGAGCGCTCGGCCCGGAGCGGAAAATGGGAGCAGGTTAAAAAGTAGAGACATGGGGCAAGTCGATTGATGGAATTAATTCATTGAATCATTGAGTCATGGCGTCATTGGGTGGGAAAGCGAACCAGATCAGCTTACCAATGATTCAATGGCCCAATGAAACGATGAATTTCTTAACCTCGGCCGCCGTTATCCATTCTGCCTGCTATCCTCTGTTTTTCCTATGCCCTACATGATGGGAATTGATGTGGGAACGACGGGAACACGCGCCGTGGTGGTGCGTCCCGACGGCCACGTTGTGTCTGCGGCGACTGCTGATCATCAGCCCATGGCAATGCCGAAGCCTGGCTGGGCGGAGCAGGATCCCGAAGATTGGTGGCGCGCCACGATCTCTGCAGTTCGGGCAGCGTTGCAACAGTCCAAATTGCGCGGGGCAGATATTACAGCCGTTGGCCTTTCCGGCCAGATGCACGGCGTTGCCTTGCTTGACAAAGCCAATACCGTCCTGCGTCCTGCCATCATCTGGTGCGATCAGCGAAGCCAGCTTCAATGCGATGAAATTACGTCACGGGTAGGTCAAGAGCGACTCATCCGGCTCGTTTCCAACCCCGCACTCACCGGCTTCAGTGCTCCTAAATTGCTCTGGATACGCGATCATGAACCGGAACTATACGAGCGGGCGGCCCATTTTCTTTTGCCCAAGGATTATGCGCGGTTTCGGCTGACGGGAGAATTTGCCACTGACGTCTCGGATGCGTCTGGGACGCTGCTGTTTGACGTGGCCCATCGACGGTGGTCGGAGGAGATGCTCGAAAGCCTCTCCATTGACCGCCGGCTATTACCGCGTGCTTATGAATCGGTCGAAATTACCGGACAGGTTTCAAGTGAGACTGCGCTCCTGACCGGTCTGCGAGCGGGAACGCCGGTCGTGGCCGGAGCCGGAGATCAGGCTGCAAGCGCTATTGGGAATGGCATTGTATCCCGGGGGCTCACTTCGGCAACGCTGGGAACCTCCGGCGTGATCTTTGCCTATACCGAAGCGCCCAAGCTCGATCCGCAAGGCCGCATCCACACTTTCTGCCACGCGGCTCCCGGAAAGTGGCACGTCATGGGTGTCACCCAGGGCGCGGGTCTTTCACTGCGATGGTTCCGTGAACAGTTGGGAGAATCAGAATCGTGGTACGCGCGGCAGGTGGGTGCCGATCCCTACGAAGTGATTATTCAGGAAGCGCTGAAGATTCCGGCAGGAAGTGACGGACTACTGTTCCTTCCCTACTTGATGGGAGAACGCACGCCGCATCTGGATGCGCAAGCGCGCGGCATGTGGTTCGGCCTGACCGCCTCTCATACTCGCGGGCACTTGATTCGCGCCATTCTGGAGGGCGTGGCGTTCAGCCTCCGCGACTCGCTCGAAATCTTTCAAGAGCTGAATATTCCTGTCAGCCAGATTCGCGCTTCAGGAGGTGGGTCACGAAACGCTCTGTGGCGGCAAATTCAGGCAGATATCTACGGGAAAGACCTGGTCACCCTGCGCGAATCGGAAGGTTCAGCCTATGGGGCTGCGCTACTGGCCGGTGTGGGCGGAGGAATCTATCGCTCAGTTGAGGAGGCGGCAAAAGAGGCCATTCAAATCCGCGAAAGCGTCTTGCCTGATCGGAAAAATATGCAGCGATATGATCAACTCTATCAGGTCTACCGCAAGCTCTACCCGGCCGTGCGTGAGCTTGCGCACCAACTGGCGCGGTTCAGCCAGAATGGAGCATAAGGCCCGACGACAGGTCGGCTTACGGCCGTGTCGGTGGGATCCTCGTCGGCGGTCTTTGCGCACGGAAAGCCTGCGTTGAACAAAGTCGCTGTGAACAATTGATTCACCGCAGCACATGAAAATGGAGCACCGCCGGCTTGAACGAAGAGTTTCACACAAACTTGTCGAACGGGTGAAATCTCAAACCGCTTTCTGAAGAGAGTGCGATTCCATGACAACCCACCGTGCCCGAAACTTCTCTTGCGTGTTTTTCATTCTGGTGCTGGTTTTGATCGAGAGTCCTGCAGGGCGGGGCAGATTCACGAAGCAACTCAATCCTTTCAATTCCTTTTCCGCGAGGTTCATGATGGCCAATCCTGCTTCTTCATTTTCAGTCAAACTCGAAAAGACCCGGTACAACGGCTGGGAAGTATACCGGATTACCAATGGGCTGATCAGCCTCTACGTCGCCCCGCAGCTTGGCGGTCGCGCCATCCAGCTTGAACTGGGAGATCAGGGGCTTTTCTTCGTGAATAAGAACCTGGCCGGCAAGGTCTTGCCGGAGAGTGAGAATAACGTGAAGTCCGGATGGGCGAATTACGGAGGTGACAAGGTGTGGCCCGCTCCCGAAGGGTGGGATAGCGATAAGGAATGGCCAAGCATCCCTTATTACATTCTGGATGGCAGCACATTTGACTTCAGCGTGGTGAAGGAGACGCCGGCTGAAGTCACTGTCCGCGTGACCAGCCCAAAGGACCCGCGCACGGGCGTGCAGTTTGAGCGGACGTTCCATGTGTATGCTGGCACAACCCGAGTAACTGTCGATCAGGTGATGAGGAATATCAGCCAGCGGCAGATTCGCTGGGGTATCTGGCACGTGCTGCAAAACAATGCCGCCGACGCTAACGACCCGACCAAGCCCAATCCTGAGCTGTATCTTTACGTTCCGGTTAATCCCCACAGCATGTTCCCCAACGGGTATTACATCGCTTATGGCGATGTCAAGCATCCGAGCTATCAACTCATCGACGATGGGCGCATGCTCCGCGTGCATTATCTTTATCGTGTTGGGAAAGTTGCCCTGGATTCGAGTGCCGGTTGGTATGCTGTGGTGAACGGACAGAAAAACATCGGCTACGTGGAAAACTTCAAGTACTTTCCGGGCAAGGAATATCCCGACAACGCTTCGGTAGAATCGTGGAACGATGGCCCCGGCACGATTTCGCGAGGGCCTTTCTTCCAGACGCTTCCCGATGATCCTGAAAAGACCCCTTATTTTCTGGAGGCGGAGGTGTTAAGCCCCTACGCCCAGCTCGACCCCGGTGAGCAATACGAATTCACGGTGCATTGGTCGCCGACGAGCGTTACGAATCCCATTACCAACGCAGTGTGGGCCGGAGCCATCAGCCAGCCGCTTTCTGCCGAAGTTGCGGGCTCACAAGTTACCTTGAAAGGCATCTTTGGAGTGTTCACCCCCGGGGAACTCGTGGCAAATTTCTATAGCGCCATGGGAGAAATCCTGCAGCAGGAAGCCTTGCAGCCAGTCGATCCGCGTCAGGTGGTTCGGCTGAACAAGACCATTGTTCTGCCTCAGGATGCTTATCGTGTGAGCGTCTTTGTGCGTGATCCCGAAGGCAACAATCACGGGTTCCTCGGCAACGCGATTCTGAAATAAAACATCTGGCAGCTTTGATAAGACGGAAAATCTCCGTAAGCGCCGACACGGCGAATACGGATTTCTATCCATATGTCTATATGAACGTCGTGGCAACCGATGAGGGTCATGTCGGCGGGATGACTGCATGCGGCTATAAAATCCCCTCCAATGCCCAGATGGCCGCATTACCATACTCAGGCAATCCGGACCCGCTGTGCGGCCTGCAAGTACTTGTCAGAAACGGCCCAGCCTATCAGCAGGTGCCCGTCGAAGATGCAGGTCCCTGGTGCCCACACTCCACTGCCACTAGCGACAATCCCTGCGTCTGCCCGGCCGATGACTATTGGGATGGAACCGGAATTCCTTATGCTGCTACGCACTCCTGCAGTTCCAATGGGGCTGGTATTGACCTCGGTGACGGCACATACTCCACCGTTCGAGGTGGAACGAACGGGCCGGTAGACTGGAAATTTCCATGATCCGCTTGACAACAATTCTGCTCCTCCTGACCACGTCTCTAACACTGGCCCAAGAGCCGGGTGAGGGCAAGAAGAATCCCGCTCCGAATCCGGTCGCTGTCGCGAGCGATTTCTTGCC
>Ga0209062_1001047_pt1 | contig 57875 bp, 35 predicted proteins | sample Coa_R2_2_FD_187158 | JGI IMG/M metagenome (GOLD analysis project Ga0209062, IMG submission 187158) | Surface soil microbial communities from Centralia Pennsylvania, which are recovering from an underground coalmine fire - Coalmine... | ecosystem: Environmental > Terrestrial > Soil > Unclassified... | reverse complement strand
TCGGGGACGATGCGGACGCCTTTGGTCTGGACGCTCAGGGTGACGATCTCGCCCTGGAACTCGCTGCTGCCGACCTTCTTGAAGGAACCGATATTGGCCATGTCACTTCTCCTTGCTGTTTTCGAGCCCGCGACCACCGCGGCCTCGATGGCGATCGACAGGCCGAGGACGATCGACGACGCACCCGCTCGCGGGCCGGAGCGCAGCGGAGGATGACGGCGGGAAGACTTTCTTGCCTCGCGAGGAATGGGCGAAGCCCAGGGGAAGAAAGTCGACCCGACGGCGTTGCGGCTCAGGCGATCGAGGCGCAGCCGGTCTTCGGCCAGATCAGGCCATCAAAAGGCCAGGTGCTCGCGTGCGCTGAACAGCATCCTCGGGAGAAGACGTGGCGGATGTCGGTTGTCCCGCACAAGATGTCGGACAGCTCGGGCGTGGAGAAAGAAACCGTAGCGTAGGAAAAGGCGGGTCTGCTTGCCGCAGCATCGCCGCATGACGACCCCCGCACTGCGATCTACGGGCCGGCAGATGCGCGGAGATGGCACCAACGATGCGCGTTGTCCGAAGAGGGCTCTGCTACCGATTCAAGCGCACGATCCCGCCATCGCCGATCCCCCGCACGACCCGATCAAACGAAGAGGGCGAGGCCTATCCCTGGTGCGTCGCGCCAGTCAGAACCGGCTGAGGCTCGTTCCGGGATGCCCCGCTGGATCGCAACGGGAGGGGCTCTGTGAAGACGGTCATGCGTGCCCAAGCCGTGCCACCGATGACGATCGCGCCGATCCAGGCAAAGATCTCGCGCCAGACGAGCGACGGCACGCCAATCTGCGACAGGCCGAGGACCGCGTGATAGCCGGCGATTGCGGCGGGGACGGCGAAGGCTGCCGCGATGACGGCACGAAGGGCCAAGGGACGAACGACCGCGAAGGCGACCTGTCCAATGCCGAGTGTGAGTGCGCCGGCGACGATGCCGACGAGCAACGCGCCGATGACGCCCGCGCCGCTGTGAAACGCCGCCATGCCGGCCGTCAGTCCGACGAAGAACGGCAAGGCGTAGACAGCGAGGGTGAAGATCAGCCAGCAGAACAGGCCGATCCCGAACATGCTGAGGATGAGTCCGATGACAAGCATGGTGGAAGCCTCCGTGACAAAAGATGTGACGGTCGCGCCTTCCACCACCACCACGGCGCAACGCGAAGTATAGCCAAACGTGGGCGCTGATGGGAGGGGTAAAACCGCCCCTGCCAGCTCCTGCAGCGACCGTGGGCGTCCGACGGGCCCCGCCTCGGAGGCGCGCCCAAGCGTGCGGAAAAGGGTGACTTTCCGGTGGCGCGGATCGAGCGCGACTGGGAGCCGGGCCCGATCGTGCTGGTGACATCGGGCCTTGCCGAGGGGCGCAACATCATGGGGTAACGGCGGCGCTCACGCGCCGCCCTCGCAGAATTTCCACACCGGGATGCCGAGCTTCTTCGCCTTGTCGGCGAGATTGCCCTGGATGCCGGTGCCGGGGAACACCATGACGCCGATCGGCAGCACGTCCAGCATCGCGTCGTTGCGCTTGAAGGGCGCGGCCTTGGCGTGCTTCGTCCAGTCGGGCTTGAAGGCGATTTGCGGGACCTTGCGATTGGTCGCCCATTTCGCGGCGATCAGCTCGGCGCCCTTGGGCGAGCCGCCATGCAGCAGCACCATGTCGGGATGCTTCGCGTGGACCTTGTCGAGGCGGTCCCAGATCAGCCGATGGTCGTTGAAGTCGAGCCCGCCGGTGAGCGCGATCTTCGGTCCCGCCGGCAGCAACACCTCGGTCTCGGCGCGACGCTTGGCGGCGAGGAAATCGCGGCTGTCGATCATCGCCGACGTCAGCGTGCGGTGGTTGACCAGCGATCCGGAGCGCGGGCGCCATGCCGATCCGGTGTGAACTTCGAAGCGTTCCGCGGCCTGATCGCGGAAGAGTTCCATGCTGTTACGGCGCTCGATGAGCGTCATGCCCTCGCCCGTGAGACGCTCGAGTTCGACCGAACGCACCTCCGAGCCGTTCTGCTCGCGCTGACTCTTCTGCTGCGCCTGCTCGTTGTCGTCGAGCTCGCGTGCGATGCGGGCGACGGCGCGATGGAACAGGTTGACCGTCGACCAGAGCAAGTCCTCGAGGTCGGGTTCGAGGCGGGTATCGCTCAGAGTCGAGACCAGGGCGTCGAAGATGTCGGCGACAGCACCCGCGACGGTGTCGCCTTCGGGAAGCGGTCTCGGGTCCGGCTCGTCGTGGAAGGGACGGAAGCCATAGAGCTGAAGCTCGTTGAGGACGTGATCGGTCGGGGATGAGCTGTGCGGCGGCTCGAATTCGGTGTCGTCGTGGTCTGTCGTCATGGTGAGGCCCTTTGCCGGATCGGCCGCGCCCATCGCGGCCTTCGTGGCGATCACCAGACGGCGGGTGGAACGGACCTGCACCCGGAGCGAAGCGAAGGGCCGGAGCGCCAGCGGAGGATGGCGAAGCCCGGCTATTTTGTTTCGCGCTGCAAAGGCCCGAAGGGCCGGCGGAAAATAGCCGGGCGCAGCCATTGCCGGGCCGGGCCGCCTGCCGTCCGATCGCCCTCTAGAAGGCCAAGGGCGCGACTCTGTCCGGCATCGTGGGCCAAGCTCGACAGACTACGAGGACATCGACGGGACGACGTTCACCCCGTCTCGGCCGTCGTCCAGAGCAGGAAGCGGACGACGTCCTGCGGCGCGAGCTGGGTGCGCAAAGCTGCCCGAAGCTCGTCAATGCCGAAGGTGCGCAGATCCTCATTGAAGTCGCCGAGCCTGGGCGACCATGCGATCGCTTCGATGCCGGCGGCATCGGCCCGCTCGGTCAGAGCCGTCACCGCCGCGTCGCCGGCCGCATCGGCGTCGCGGGCGATGTAGAGCCGGCGCAGTGTCAGCGGGAGCAGCATGGCGGCGAGGTGGTTGGCAGACAGCGCCGCGGCCATCGGCAAGCTCGGCAGCACGCAGCGCAGCGACAGCATGGTCTCGATGCCTTCGCCGGCCGCGAGCACATCGTTCGCCACACCGAAGCGCACCGCATTGCCGAGGAGATCGCCCATCGCCCGTCGCGGCGTGTCGATCGGCGCCTTGCCGAGACGGATGGGGTCGAACCCATTGGGATCGAGCCAGGTGCGATGCGCGCCGGTGATCCGTCCCTCGAGATCGGTGACGCGCGCGATCATCGCCGGCCAGGTCTCGGTCGGCGAATTGTCGTCCGGGCGATAGTAGCAGCGCGGGTGGAAGCGCAGGCTGCCGGCTTCGTGCAAAGGCGTAATGCCGCGATTGCGCAAATACGCTTCTGCGAGGGTCCGTGCGAGCGGTTGCGACATGGCGAATAGCCGCCGCGCCGCCTCCGGCGATCCGGTCTGCGCTGGCATACGCACCGTCTTCGGCGATGGCTCCGGGTCGGAGCGAGGCAGGCTCAGGAAGCGGCGCGCCTCGTCCGCGACGTCATGGAAATCGAGAAGGCCGCAGCTCTCGCGGATCACGTCGAGCAGATCGCCGTGCTCGCCCGTGGCGGCGTCGGTCCATTTGCCGGCGGCGCCGCGACCGGATTCCGGCCCCTTGAGCCGGACGAACATGGAGCGGCCCGGCGTGTTGCGCACGTCGCCGACGAGCCAATAACGGCCCTCGCGCCGTCCATTGGAGAGATAATGACGACACACCGCCTCGGCCTCGCGCGCGAGACGGTGCGCCAGCTCGGAAGCGTCGCGCGGCATCACGCGGCTTCCCGCTCGCCGATGCGCTCGATGGGAAAGCGCTCCAGCACCTTCCCCAGCACGCCGATGCCGCTCGCGTCGGTAGGCACGAACATGCGCAGCTTCCAGGAGATGATCTCATGGAAGAGGCCGTAGGCTTTCAGCCGATCGCGCATGGTGTCGGTGAAGCCGGACAGCTCGATGCGGTTGGCGCCCATGACACGAACGCGGCGGAGCTGCAGGCCCTCCGCGAGATCGAGGACGGTGCGGCCGTCCATCAGGGCGGCGAAGGCGCTCTCTGCGGTGAGCGTTGGTGTGTCCGTCGCCAGCGCGGTTGCCACCCACGCGGGCGAGACCTTGCGGCCGATGATGCGCTCGCCCTCATCGGTCTGTAGCCGATAGACGCGCGTCGACTCGTTCGGCAGGCGCTTCCAGATCGGCAGCAATAAGCCCGCGACAATGTGGATCGTGCTGTCGGTGAAGGTGGGCACTTCGGCAAGCTCGGCCTGCCACACGGCCGCGAACCGTTCGCGATCGGCTTCCACCCAGTGGCTCTCCGCCATCATCTTCAGGGGAAGGCTGTGACTCTCCATCGGGCGAATCAGCCGCACGCGTCGCTCGATTTCGCCATCGTCGAGCATGAGGCTCGGCGCCGGGACCTGTACGGCCGCACGGCCCGAGCGCTCGTTGATCAGCAGCACGGCACGCGGATCGGAGAGACGATCCAGGGCTTCGTCCAGCGTCACCGGGCGATTGCGCTCGCGCTGGGTGACGACGAGCAGGCGAGTCTCTGCGCCGGTCCCCGGATGGGTGTAGATCGTGCGCCGATCGGTGACGACGAAGCTCTCGGCGCGGAGCGTCTCCAGCCCGACGTCATAGGTCCCTGACGCGATGGCGCCTTCGATGCGGGCCGTGAGCAACTGCTCGAACGCCGTGAACAGCACGTTCTGCAGGTCGATGGTCAGCGCGAGCAGCCGATTGAGAAAGGTGGTGATCGGCGGCAGCTCGTCCTTGATGCCGTTGGCGTCCATCAGCTTCAGGCCGGTGGCGTCCTCGAAGGTCTGAAGCGAGCAGCCTTCCACCTTGCCACGGACCAGCAGCATGTAGAGCTGGCGGAGGGCATCGCGCCCATAGTGGCTTTCGAGATTGTCCTCGGGCCGGAACAGGCCCTGGCCGCCCGTTTGGCGCTGGCCGCGAGTGATGGCGCCGAGCGTGTCGAGCCGGCGCGCGATCGTGCTGAGAAATCGCTTTTCCGCCTTCACATCGGTCGCGATCGGCCGGAACAGCGGTGGCTGCGCCTGGTTGGTGCGGTTGGTGCGGCCGAGGCCTTGGATCGCCGCATCGGCCGTCCATCCGGGCTCCAAGAGATAGTGGACGCGCAGCCGCCGATTCCGCGCCGAGAGTTCGGCGTGGTAGCTGCGTCCGGTGCCGCCCGCGTCCGAGAAGACCAGGATGCGCTTGGCGTCGTCCATGAAGGCGCTGGTCTCGCCGAGATTGGCGGAGCCCGAACGGTTCTCGACCATCAGCCGGTCGCCTTTGCGGACGATGCGGCGCGAGCGTCCGGTGACCTCCGCCACCATGTCGGTCCCGAACCGCTGGATGATCTGATCGAGCGCGCCGGGCACCGGCGGGAGCGAAGCGAGCTTCTCGATCAGCCGGTCCCGCCGCGCGACAGCCTCGCGGCTTTCGACCGGCTGCCCGTCGCGGTAGACGGGCCGGGACGAGAGATTGCCTTCGGAATCGGTGAAGGGCTCGTAGAGCTGCACCGGGAAGGAATGGGCGAGATAATCGAGCACGTACTCGCGCGGCGTGATGTCCACCTGGACATCGTTCCATTCCTCGGTCGGGATCTCCGCGAGCCGGCGCTCCATCAGCGCTTCGCCGGTCGAGACGATCTGGATGACGGCCGAGTGGCCCGCCTCGAGATCGCGATCGATCGAGCGGATCAGGGACGACGTCTTCATGCTGGTCAGCAGATGGCCGAAGAAACGCTGCTTGGCGCTCTCGAAGGCGGACCGCGCCGCAGACTTCGCCTGCGCGTTCAGCGTGCCGGTTTCGCCCGTGATATTCGCGACCTGCATGGCCGCATCGAGATTGTTGTGAATGATCGAGAAGGCGCCGGCATAGGCGTCGTAGATGCGGACCTGCTCGGGTGTGAGCCGATGTTCGACCAACTCGTATTCGACGCCTTCGTAGGAGAGCGAGCGGGCCGTATAGAGGCCGAGCGCCTTCAGATCGCGCGCCAGCACCTCCATCGCCGCGACGCCGCCATCCTCGATCGCCTCGACGAACTCGGTGCGAGTGGCAAACGGAAAATCCTCGCCGCCCCAGAGACCAAGTCGCTGGGCATAGGCGAGGTTATGGACCGTGGTGGCGCCGGTCGCCGAGACGTAGACCACACGGGCGTTCGGCAAGGCGTGCTGGAGTCGCAGGCCCGCGCGCCCCTGCTGCGACGCGGCCTGGTCGCCGCGCTCGCCCTTGCCGCCGACGGCGTTCTGCATGGCATGGCTCTCGTCGAAAACGATCACTCCATCGAAGTCGGAGCCCAACCATTCGACGATCTGCCGGACCCGCGAAAGCTTCTCGCCGCGCTCGTCGGTCCGCAGCATGGCGTAGGTCGTAAATAGGATGCCTTGCTCGAGCCGGATCGGCGTGCCCTGGCGGAAGCGGGAGAGCGGTGTGACGAGCAGCCGCTCCATGCCGAGCGCGGACCAATCGCGCTGAGCGTCCTCGATCAGCTTGTCGGACTTGCTGATCCATACGGCGCGGCGCCGGCCCTTGAGCCAGTTGTCGAGCAGGATGCCCGCGACCTGGCGGCCCTTGCCGGCGCCGGTGCCGTCGCCGAGAAACCATCCGCGTCGAAAGCGGACGGCGTTCTCTGCATCGTCACGCGCGGCGGCGACGAGGTCGCAGGTTTCATCGACCGTCCACGCGCCGGCGAGGAACTCACCATGAGCCTCGCCGGCATAGATGACGCTTTCGAGCTGGGCGTCCGACAGCACACCGTCAGCGACGAGGTTCGCCGGCAGGTGCGGCCGATAGGACGGCTTGGGCGGCGCAACCGAGGCCATCGCTGCCGACTGCACGAGCCTGGTCGGATGCGCCTGAGAGCCGGCAATACGGATCGACTGCAATCCGTATTCTTCATAAAGCGCGTCCGTGAGGCGGGCGCCGTCCGGGGGCGTCCAGTCGACGTTCTCATAGGCGAGCTCCACGGCCTCCGGTTCGGGGAGCGCCGGACCGCAAGACGGACGCATCGCGAAGGCTCGGACCGTTCGGGGAATTGCCGGTCGCGCGGTATCGGAAACGACAACGGGCGCGGCGAGCGGCAAGCGCGGCGGGACATGCTCGTTCACCCAGGCGAGCAGGCTCGCCGCGTCCGGAGCTATTCCCGGCGAGGCCGGAAAGACCTTCGGATCGGCGGCGGGTTCCTTGTCAATGACGGTGAGCCGCGTCTCGATCGTGGTGCCGTGCTTGGCATAGACGGCGCCATCGATAGCGGCGGAAAAAACGACACGGCCGCGTTCTTGAAGCCGGATGAAAGCGTCGCGCCAGGCCGGATTGTCCGGCGCGAAGTTTGAACCGGTGATGGCGACGAGACGGCCGCCCTGGCAGAGCCGCGCCAAGGCGGAAGCGATATGGCGCAGCACCGCGTCCGCCATGCGCCGATCGACATTCGCCATCGCCGAGAAGGGCGGGTTCATCACGACGACGCTCGGCGTGATCGCGGCATCCAGATGATCGTCGATCTGCGCCGCGTCGAAGCGGGTTACGATGACGCCCGGGAAGAGCTGGTCGAGCAGCGTCGCGCGTGTCTCGGCCAGCTCGTTTAACACGAGCGAAACGCCGGCGATCTCGGCGAGGATGGCGAGCAGCCCGGTGCCCGCCGAGGGTTCCAGCACGCGATCGGCCGCCGTGATGGCCGCCGCGGTGGCGACCGCGAGGCCAAGCGGGACCGGCGTCGAGAACTGCTGGAGCGCCTGACTCTCCTCGGAGCGCCGCGTGTGGGTGGGCAGCAAGCTCGCGATCTTCGCGAGCATCGGCAATGCGGCGGACGGAGATCCGGCTTTACGGAGAAGCACTTTGCCGTATTTGCGGAGGAACAGCACCGTCGCCGCCTCGCAGGCGTCGTAGGCGGTTTTCCAATCCCAGGCGCCGGCTGCATCGGTGGCGCCGAAGGCCGCCTCCATCGCGGCGCGCAAAATGCCGGCATCGATGCGACGGCCATGTTCGAGATCGGGCAGGAGGAGTCGCGCGGCCTGGGCAACGGCGGCGGACGCTGCCGCAAGCGACGGCGCAGCCGAGCGGGCGGCCGCGGAGCTGGAAGGATTCGTCATGAAGGAGACCTCGGGAGAGCGGGAACGGGCCGAACCGCCGGGCGCTCTCTCTCGACCCGATCGGCTCAAACCCGTCCCGGCCGTCCTCTCGCTCTCTTCACGCCGCCGCCTTCACGGCGCGCCACCACGCGATGCGCGCGTCGCGCGTGGCGTTCGCGAGCCGCAGCAGCAGATCGCCGTGGCAGGGCCGCGGCGCGCAGAAGCAGACGAGATCGCGGCCGCGGAACTCGTCGAGCGCGCGCAAGAGATGATGCTGATCGGCAAGCCAGCGTTCGTATCGTGCGATCACCGCGACGCGGTCGCCGTCCGGGCCGATGCGGAACGGATTGCCCCATTTGCTGCCGCGACCGATGTAGACGGCGCCCGCCGGCACGCCTGCATGATGCTTGTTGAGAACGCTGCACATCGTCCTTCGCCTCCTGATCCTTAAGCGACGGACTGGCGAGCGAGCGCGGTTCAGGGTTCGCGGGTCACGCATCGGCGGTCGGACGATGCGGGAACGGCTTGCCCGTTGACCCGCGAACCGCCGCGCTCAGACAGGCCGAGGAGCGGCGGGATCAGGAGGCCGATGGGTCGGCCGGGGGTTCGGACGGCGGCAGGTAGGCGTCGAACGGGTTGCCGTCGGCGAGATGCCCAAAGGGCGTGAACATGAAATCCGTTCCGTCGCGGCCGACCGCACAAATGACGTAGCGCGGCTCGCCGGTCACGGCGTCGCTGCACTCCATGAGCGCGAGATTTCTGTCCGCTGCCGCGCGGAGCAGCGTCTGGAAGTTTGCGCGCGCGTGATTAGGGATGCTCATCGCCGACCTCGCTTTCCGCCAGGTGCGGCGAGGGTCCGGGCCAGCCAGCCGTTGGTGTCGATCCACGAAACGGTCTCGCGGGTCGCGAGATCGAGCACATGCGCGCCGCCGCCGAAAGCGTTGACGCGCGGCCGCGAGCAGGTGTTGGCCCATTGGAGGCCCCAGCGACCGGACAGGCCGAAAGCTTCCGCGCAGCGCTGGACGAAAAGGATCACCTGCTGGGGATCGCCGGTCACCTCGTCGCGGATCCACAGGGTCGTGCCGCCGTGCTCCGGTTGAATCGACAGCAGGAAGCCGTCGGGGGGCACATCCTCGCGCGCCGCGCCTTCCGTGAAGGCTTGGTAGAGGTCGAGCGCGCGCGCTGCGTTGTCGGGCGTACCGACATCGAGCACGCACGAGAAATGCGTGAAGAAATCAGCCATGTCTGGTCTCCAGAGATGGAAAAGCCCGGCGCGTGGCCGGGCTCCGGGTTGTTGGATGATGCGGCGGTCAGGCAGGCGGGACGTCGTGGATGCGGTCGTCGTCGAATTCGACGGCCTCGATCACGGCCTGTCGGCCGGCGGGCGTGACGTGGTCGATAAAGGCGATGATCCCTTCGCGCCGCTCCTCGATGTCGATGTGTTCGGGATAGGCACCCGACTCCATAGCCGTCTTCGCCGCTGCCTTGGCTTGCTCGATCGCATCGGCATCGGATTCGGCTTCGACCGTGAAGCCGTCATAGGCGCGCAGCCAGAAGCCGATCTTGACGATGTATTCGCTCATGGCTCGCCTCCCGTGATTTCCGGATCGGGAGCGCCGGCGAGGATCGCCTCGGCTTTGGCGATCGCCGCCTCGGCGCGTTCGCGCCAGAACGGCGCCTCCGGCGTGTGCGCCAAAACCTTCAGAATGCCGAGCAGGGTTTCGTAATGATCGGTCTTTCGCTGAAGCATCTCGCCGAACTGCGAAGGGATGGGTAACGCGGCGATGCGGTAGGCGGTGTCCTCTCCGGGCCAGGCCCCGGAGACGTAGGTCTCGCCAGAGGATTCGTAGTCTTCCTTCTGCTCGGACCAGTCATCGTCTTCGACGGCGAGCCGGCAGGCTTCTTCGAGCGTCTCGGCGTCATAGGCGCGCTGCCGATACACCGGGAGTCGATAAGTCGTTTCGATGGTGAAGCGGGGCATGATGACCTCCAAAAGTGCAAAAAGCCCGGTGGGGCCGGGCTCGGGTGGGCGATGGGAAGTGATGGGCGTCAGAGACGCCAGGTTCGGACGAGGCGTTGCGCCTCTTGGTGATGCGCCAGCATCGCGCGATAGAAGCGATGCCGTGCCTCCCGTCGCGCCGGGTCCCGGCGCGCGAGCGTGGCCAGCTTCTCGGCGGCGGCACGAACGACGGCGCGCCAACCGTCATGGACGGTGACGTTTAGGCGCAGATAAGTGCCGTACATGGTCAGGCCCCTCCCGTCGTTGCGGCCGCGGCGAACGGATCGACCTGCTTGTGGATCGGCTGCGCGCGACCCATCCATGGCTCCGGCCGGATGCAACGCACCCAGTCGGCGAAACTCGGGATGAAGCCGAGATCCTCGACCACATGCTGTTCGCCGATCAGGCGCACCGGCACGATGCGGCCCGTCGCGATCGTGACGGTCGCACCGAAGAAGCGCTCCAGCATGAAGATGCCTTCGGCATGGTGGCGCAGAGCGCGATGACGAAAATCGGCGGTGATCGATTTGGACTCGTCGAACCACTGATGCAGCGGGAGATAGTCCTCCGCGACGCCGCCCCACTTCTTCACCGAGGAGAGCGCATGATGATAGCAATGTCCCATCGCGACCTCCTCAGAACACGTGCTGCGAGTATTCGGACGCGGTGTAGCGTTCGTTGTAGTCGAGGGTGATCGTCCGTTCGGCGACGTCGAACGTGAAATCGCCGTAGGCGCCGTCGTTGTTTTCCCAGCCGCAATGGGTTCGCTCGAGCAAATCGTATGCGAGACGCTCGATCGCATCGGCGATGCTGACAATGGAGCGATTGGGCTCTGGCTGGTGCCAGATTGCCTCGGCGATTTCGACGTCACCGGCGGGCATAGCGATAACTGCATCGCCGGCTTTGATCTCGATATTCTCTATCTGGCCGGAATCGCCATAGCCGTCGAAAGTGACGACGACGAGCGTGACGCCGGCGGCCGCGAGAGCATCGAACAATGCCGCCTGATTTTTGGGTTGCAATTCGGCATGCAGCCGATCCTGGGCCGCGCGCTTGGCGTCCCAATCGTGTGCCGCGCTGGTGTCGGTCGCGGTGTCGAAGGTGTCGATCATGATGGTCTCCTGAAACGACGACGCCCGGCGCCCCTTCGACAAGCTCAGGAGGCCGGGCGTGCTGGGGATGGATGGAGAGGTGAGCGGGACGGTTTTCGCCGCCCCGCTCCGGGCCGTCACTCGGCGGCGATCACGGCCGGCTCGTCGGCTTCTTCGTCGCTGGTGCTCTCCTCGTCGTCGGCGAGGAAGGCGGGTAGCGCCTCGGTCTCCTCAGCGGTATTGCCGTCCGTCGTGTCGGCAGGGCCGCTCTCTTGCGTGCGCAGCGGTTCGGGGAGCCAGCCGGTGCCCTCGAGCAGCCGTTCGGCTTCCTTCGCCATCTCCGCCTTCTTCAGATGATCGATGAGCTGCGCGGACTGCTCACCCTTGGCCTCGCGCACCGCCTCGAGGATGCGGGGCTTGGTGACCCGGCCGAGATAATTGTCGACCGTCGGCCGCCATCCGGCTTCGATCATGTCCAGTCCGACAGCGCGCGCGAGCCGGTCGGCCTGAACGAGCCGGCGCTGGACGCCATGGATGGACACGCCCGGGCCACCATAGCGGTCGCCCTTCTCGTAGAGCGCATTGACGCCGAAAGAGACACAGTGCGCGAGCAGTGCGGCGCGGCTGGTGTCGTCGAGGACGGCGAGCCAGTCCCAGAGCTGGCCCTCATCCTTCGGCAGGTCGCCCTTCCAGGCCTCGTGCCGTTCCGCAACCGCCTTGGCGGGCGGGCAGTCCTTCAGGTCCGCCGGCTGGATCGAGAAGAACACCTGGTGGACCGACGCTTCGAGACAATTGCCTGTTGCCGCGTGCTGGAAGGTGTCGAGGCAGAGCTTGTGCAGGAGCGCCGTCATTGCGACATGCGGGTTGTTCCCCACGGCCTCCCGCAGTGCCAGCGTCCGGTAAGCAGTGAGCTCGCTCACCAGCCGGTCGGGCAGTGGCTTGACCGTGTCATCCTCATCCTCCTCCGCAGGAGCCTCGCCGCCGATCGTGATGACGGCGCGCTGCACGGCGGGTGCCGACGGCTCACGGGCATCACCCTCGGTCTCCGGGCCGGCATCAATGTCCACGGTGGCTGGTGGCTCGTCCTCGGGGCGTACGTAACCCCGATCGACGGAGAGGTTGCCATCCGAGTCGATGCAGACGAAGACGCCGGCGCGGGCGATCTCAGCGGGGTCGTAGCTGACCGGCCGATCCTCGAAGGCGGCGAGCGCCGTCTCGATTTCGCCAAGGCGTGCGTCCACCTCGTCGGGCAGTTCCTCGGCGTTCTCGTATTCGGCTTCGAGTTTGGCGTACTCGGCTTTCAACGCCTCGATCGTCGCCTGCGCCTGGACCGTGAGGTCTGTTGGCGTCCCGTCGAGCTTGCGCAGACGATGGGTGTGGCCGAATGGGAAGTCGACATTCACCTCGATCCACTTCCAGCCTTCGACGGCGATCTTCTCCGCCTCGGCCTTCAGCTTCTCGGCGACCAGGCTGTCGAGCAGAGCGACATTCTCGAGCCAGCCGCCGTCGTCCTGCTGAAAGAGATCGCGCATGACGATGCCGCCCGCTTGCTCATAGGCATCGAAGCCCACGAACAGGGCGCGCTTGTCGGAAGCGCGCACGGTGCGCTCGGTCAACATGCGGCGGATCTGATAGGGCTCCTGGCTGTACGAGCGCTGAAGCGTTTCCCAGACCTGCTCCTGACGCGCATGATCGGTCGTCACCGTGAAAGCCATGAGCTGGTCGAGCGACATGCCGTCTTCGGCATAGACGTCGAGCAGCTTCTCCGACACGGCTGCGAGACGCAGCCGTTGCTTCACCACGTTCACGCCGACGAAGAAGGCGGCGGCGATCTCTTCCTCGGACTGGCCCTTCTGGCGCAATGCCTGAAACGCGCGGAACTGGTCGAGAGGATGGAGTGGAGCGCGGTGGACGTTCTCGGCCAACGAGTCTTCCTCGGCGGAGATGTCGACGCCGGGATCGCGCACGACGCAGGGCACCGGCGCGGTTTTGGCAAGACGCTTCTGTTTGACGAGAAGCTGGAGCGCCCGGTAGCGCCGCCCGCCGGCTGGGACCTCGAACATCCCGGTCTCCACGCCGTCGGCGTCGAGAACGGGTCGGACGTTGAGGCCTTGCAGGAGCGTGCGCCGGGCGATGTCCTCGGCCAGCTCCTCGATCGAGACGCCGGCCTTCACGCGCCGGACATTCGACTGGGACAGAACAAGCTTGTTGAAGGGGATGTCGCGCGACGACGACAGGGTGATCTTCTGAACGGCAGTAGCCATTGCGAGGTCTCCGCGACGGGCGCCGAAAGACTCTCTCTCGGCTTCCAACCCGTCACGAAGACCGGCGCAGCCCTCTTCCTCTGGAGCGCCAGATGTCCGGTAAGCCGGAGATGCGCATCCGCACAAATCCGGCTTTGCGTGACGGCTTGCTTACCGTCGCAACTGAGCAGGATCACGCGGCCTCCTGCTCATTCGCGGTGGAGGCCTGTACGTCATGACCGGGAAGAAAGCCGAGGAGGAAGTCCGCGGCCTTGCTCGCCTGCGACGCCGCGCGAACGATGGCGCGGTTGTCTTCGCGCAGCACTTCGAGCCAGGAGCCGATGTAGTCGGCGTGGCGCACCGTCGGCACGATGCCGAGCGAGGCGCAACAGAATGCGGCGTTCATCTCCGCCACCAGCTCTTCGAAGGCGTATTTTTTCGATCCGAAGGAGCCGGAGAGATCGCGATTGAGACGGTGCGGTGCGCCGCTGGCGTGACCGACCTCATGAAGGGCCGTGCGGTGCCAATTGATCGGCTCGAAATAGGCTTGCGGCGGCGGGACTTGCACATAGTCGTGCGCGGGCATGTAGAAGGCCCGGCTGCCGCCGATACGGAAGTCGATGCCGCTCGCCTTGATCAGCGCCTCGACCCTGGGCTCGATTAGCCCAGGTTCCGGCGGCGGCGCGGCGACCGCGAGGTCCTCCGGCAGGCCTTCGCATTGCGCCAGGTTGAAGACGGTGAAGCGCTTGAGGAACGGGATCGCTTGCGCTTCCTCGCCGGTCTCTCGCGCTCGTTTCTTCTCGTCGTCGGGAATGAAGCGGTCCGCATAGACGACGGTGGTGCCGTGCTCGCCCTTGCGGACATTGCCGCCGAGGCTGAGGGCTTGGCGAAACGTCAGCCAGCCCTGGACCGGGAAGCCGTGCTCGATCACGGAGCCCCAGAGGATCAGCACGTTGATCCCGGAATAGAACCGGCCGGTGCTGGCGTTCTTTGGCATGGCGAGCGGCGCCTTCGCCGCCGCCGTTCCCCAAGGCTGCACCCAAGGCACGCGGCCGGCCTCGAGCTCGGCAATGATCTTGTTGGTGATTTCATCGTAGAGGCTGGTCCGGCCGGAGCCGGACTGAGCGCGAGCAGTCTGCCTGGACATCGCGGGTCTCCGCGACGGGCGCCGGGAGCCTCTCTCCCAGTCCTCAACCCGTCACGGAAAACCCATCCGCACTCTCACTCTCGGGGCGTTGCGGGGTGTCCCCGCAGAAGGGGTCGGCCGAGACAGCAGGCTCGGCCGCAGGGGAAGGCCTTCCCCAAATCCATTTGAGACGGCGTGGATTATCGTAGTCTGGCTACGATTCAGGCGCCTATTCCAAGCTTGCCGGGATTTGGAATCGTCCATATAATCGTAGTATGGCTACGACCCAACGAGATAAGCTAAATAAGCTCTACACCCATCTGGCGCCTGGGACCCCGCTCACGTCCGAGGACCTTACCGCCCTCGGAATATCGGCCGACCTGGCCGTCCACTATGTCCGGGCGGGGTGGCTCGAGCGGCTGGCGCGCGGCGTTTATTGCCGTCCCAACGATCCGCCCGCCTTGCACCCGAGTATCGCGCTATTGCAGCGACAATTCGAGGGGCTGCACGTCGGCGGCAAGTCGGCGCTCGACTGGCACGGCATCCGCCAATACGTGTCCCAACGCCCCGTCCTTCATCTTTACGGCTGGAAGGCCGGGCGCCTCCCTGAGTGGTTCACCCAACGCTTCCCGGCCGAGTACCACCGCAAGCGCCTGTTCGACGAGCGCCCCGATGCGCCGCTGCATGTCCGACCTTTCGAGGATCGCAAAGGCGCGCCGTTGGTCTCGACATCCGAACGCGCGCTGCTCGAAGTGCTGAGCGAGGTCGGCGTCCGCCAGCCGCTGCAGGAAGCGCGCGAACTGGTCGAGAGCAGCTACAGCCTGCGCGCCAACGTGCTGCGCGATCTGCTCAAGCGATGCGTTAGCGTCAAGACCGTGCGCCTCTGCCTGCAGCTCGGTCGCGAGCTCTCGCAGCCTTGGTTCGGCAAGCTCGATCAATCGCAGTTGCCCAAGGGCAGCGACCGGCCCTGGGTGTCCCGCTCGGCTGACGGGCTTCTGGTGCTGAAGCCGTGAACCAGGTCTATCTCGACAGCGCACGACTGCTGACGCGCGTGGCGCCGCTGGTGCTCGTCGACGACACGTTCGCGCTGAAGGGTGGCACCGCGATCAATCTCTTCGTGCGCGACATGCCGCGGCTCTCGGTCGATCTCGACCTGGTGTTTCCCGACCACACCGTGCCACGCGCGGAGGCGCTCAAGCGCATCAACGAAGCCATCCGGCAATCCGTCGCACGCCTGAAGAAGCGGGGCTTTCAGACCCACGCACTGGCTTCGGCGGATGCCGGCGAGACCAAGCTGCTGTTGCGCCAGGGCGCCACCCACGTGAAGATCGAGGTCAACTTCGTCATGCGCGGGACGGTCAATCCGGTGCGTATGGCGTCGCTAACACAGAGCGCACGCGACACGCTGCAGGCGGATCTCGAAATTCCTGTCGTCTCGCTCGAGGATGTGTATGGCGGCAAGCTGGTGGCGGCGATGGACCGGCAGCATCCGCGCGATCTGTTCGATGTCATGCAGCTTTTCGCGCACGAGGGGATCACCCCCGGCATTCGCCGGGCCTTCGTCGTCTATCTCGCGAGCCATAACCGGCCGGTGCATGAGGTGCTGTTTCCGACGCTGCGCGATATCCGCCAGGAGTTCGAGAACAATTTCGCCGGCATGACCGTCGAGCCCGTAGAGCTCGAAACGCTTCTGACCGCGCGCGAGCGGATGGTGCGCGAGCTTCAGCAAGGCCTGACGGCCGACGAGCGGCGGTTTCTGTTGTCACTGGTCGCGGCAGAGCCCGAGTGGAACCTGCTGGGCGTCGCTCATGTGCAGCAGCTTCCGGGGGTGCGGTGGAAACTTCAAAATCTGGAACGGTTGCGGAAGGCCGATGCCCGAAAGTTCGCTGAGCAAAGGGACGCGCTCGCGCGACTGCTGGGATGAATTCTAGACTTGGCTATTCGTTCCGGGCGGGCGACGAAGATTTAGGGAGAGTGAAACGTGAGTAGGTCGCGAGACATCACTCAGAAGGGCCGAATTGCCGCGAAATCGTTGGCGCATCGGCTGACCGGATTTTCGCTGCCGTTCTTTGGCGTGCAATGGACGCCTCCTGCTGATGAACGCGAAATCGTCAGAGGACTCCTGACCTCACTGGAGGATCGGCGCGTGCTGTTCGTCCCCCATCATCTCGAGGTCGTCTCCCATGTTACGTCCTCTGTGCTGCAAATTCGTGAGATACTGACCAAAACCTTGCAGGCTTTACCCGAGACATCACGCGCAGCGGGTTCCATTCGCGCGATGCGTGCAGCGTGTCGCCGCTTCCTGGAGGAGCCAGCGCCCGATTTCCGCAACCTGACGCAATGGCATGGGCCGAGACACCGAGGCGACGAGGAAGGCAGTCCTTCATTCTTCGTCGCGCTGGGTGAGTTGCGCGCGACATTTGGTACGCACATCGCGGCCCTTGCATATCAATACGGCCTCGATGTCGAGCCAGATCTCTCATCGATCCTTCCGTCAGCGGATGGCTCCTGATGGGCAACCGGATCGATGCGACGAGGGGTCTCTCTTGAGCACCGTCCTGTCCGCACCCGCGGTCTGGCGCGCTCAAAAGACGATCGTCGTAAACGGGCATACGCGGCATCGACATAAGTCCGGTCCCATTTCAGTCGGCTTCGAACCTCCTCAGGCAAACACGACACTCGTTTTTGGGCCAAGCGCGCTTGCAGCTTCGATCGCGAGGACGGCGACGCTGCGAAATGCACCGCCGGAAATGTTGGCGAGCTGGGGCGACAGTACCCTGACGCAAGTGGAATGGCTGATCGAGGACGGAACGACCTTCGCATTGTCTCAGCATCTTCAAGCGCTGGCTGACGCCGAGCGAACATCCTTCGCGGGGCGCGTCGGCGCCGGGATCACGGACTTGCTGATGAACGCGCTGGGCTTCACCTGGAGAGACAACGCCTCTAGCCTTTCTGGCTCGCTCACGCCGCACGCGGACTTTATCTACGCCGACGGCGCGGTGTCAGGACACGGCGTGGTGCTGGCCGAAGCGCACGGATCATTCGCGGCAAGCGTGACGATGTCTCGCATAGGTCGCGAGGCGAAACGCAAGTATCTGCGGCAAGTACGGCCTCATCTCGCCACGGTCTCTCCGCACGGCAAGGTCATTCATGGATATTCGATCGCGTTTGGCTCCAAGCCCGGGACGGCGGGGGCTCTTCTCCATGTCGCAGAAACGCTGATTTCGAAGCCGCGTGGCCGGCGACAGCCGCCGCCACAAACGGTGCCGGTGCTAAACCCGGAGGCAGTGCCGACCTCGCTCGCACTCTCGACGCATCGCTCGAATTTCTCGGTGATGGATGCGCCGGGCATTGTGCGATGGATCGATTGGGTTCGCGACGGCGGAGAGCGTCCAGACGATGCGTCGCCGTCAGAGTTTATCCGTATTCCATATGCCGGTCGGACCTTCCTATGCGGCGTGGAGGTAGGTTGGCCTTTCAGTGGCTATCCGGACTTGCTGGACGATTTCTGGCATCCGCGATGGTGGCCTCATCTTCGACGATCACGAATGGTGCGTGCCCGCAGAGACGAGTTCACCGGATGGTTTGTCATGGAGGAGAAGGCCGCCGAGCGATTCCTCAATGCGCTGAGTGCGATCGTGCGGAATGGCCGAGACGATATACCGGAGGTGCTCGAGCTCCCACGGCTCGATCCTGCCGGCTTCGGGTTTGGCGGTGGCGAAACCGGTCTCGCGTTGCCAGAAGGCGAATATAGGTACGCTCTTTATCGAGACGGCCTCGCGCTGCTCGGCAGCCCACCACCGCGTCGAATAGTTGGACACAAGGTCTGGCTTCCTCAAGAAGGCATGCGAACCGACTGATAAGGAAGGGTTGCGAGACGGCATCGAAGGCCGGCTCTGTGATCCCCGTGTGAGGCAGGCCAGAAAACGGGGAATCGGCCGTCCGCTTGGTAAATCGGCGGTTGCGCTGAATTTCTGATATCACTAATGTGGCGGGCTGGATAGCACCGGGGGTGGGCACCGAATGCCTCTCAAATCACGCGGTAGGCCCCGCGAGCGCACGCTAGGCCAACGCATAGGCCCGATGGTCGACGCGGAGCTGCTGCGTGAGTTCGATGCGACTGCGCTCAGGGAAGGGCTATCGAGAAACAAGGCCTTGGAGGAGGCGATGCGGAATTTCGTCAGCGCTCGGCGACAACGGAGCCTAACGCGGATTTCCGACCAATCATGATCGGCGGGCTCCGGGATGGCGCGCTCGGCGTTGCCGGGCAGCCCGGGAGAAGTCGGCAGGGGGGCAGTTAAGTGGACGTCTTCAACCTCGATCAAACCCTCGTAGAAGACTATACGCGCTTCTCACGGTCTTTCACGCAGATCCGGGCCCAGGATATCGCCAGTCAGGTCAACGCGATCTACGCGACCCGGCGGTTTTGGCCTGAGCCGCTCATCAGCCTCAATCCTCACTTTGAGCGCGACGCCAGTATCGATGCGCTCGTCGCTGACCGCTCATTGCACACCGACACCGGGAAGGTTTTTCGGGTCGATGGGCAACCTATCACCTTGTACCGACATCAATCGCAATCGATCGCGAAGGCGGGAGCACGCCAGAGTTTCGTAGTCACCACCGGTACTGGCTCGGGCAAGTCGCTCTGCTTCTTCATTCCGATAATCGATGCGGCAATTCGAGCGCGGGCGGCGGGTGAGGCTCCACGTACGCGAGCCATTGTCATTTATCCGATGAATGCGCTCGCAAACAGCCAGCTTGAGGAATTGAGAAAGTTCGTCGGCCAATCCGGTCTGCCTGAGAAGCTCCGACCAACATTCGAGCGATATACCGGACAAGAGGAAGTGGATGAAAGAGAACGGATTCGGGAGCTGCGGCCCGATATCCTGCTCACAAACTTTATGATGCTTGAATTGCTGATGACCCGGCAAAACGCTCTCGATCAGGCGGTCATCGCCAATGCGCAGAATCTCGATTTTATCGTACTCGATGAGCTCCACACGTATAGGGGGCGGCAGGGAGCGGACGTCGCTCTGTTAGTCCGGCGGCTCCGCGATCGGCTCTGCCGTGATCGGACGCCGATTTGCATCGGCACGTCGGCAACGATGGTCAGCGACGATGCGAGTACTGATCCAGCAGCATCCGTGGCCATCGTCGCGTCACGGCTTTTCGGAACGCAGATCACAAGTGATGGCGTAATCGGCGAGAGCCTTGAGCGAGCGACAGATCCGGCAATTAGCGTCAAGTCGCTCGGAGATCGACTTGCTTCCGCTGTAACAGGCGAGATTCCCGAGGCGTTGTCAGACGCCGAATTGCGGTCACATCCGCTCGCGGTGTGGATCGAGCTTGAGATAGGACTTGAAGACGGCCAACGCCTTACCCGGCGTCCGCCCATTACGTTGAGCGCTGCAGCGCTGAAATTGGCGGCGCTGACGGGTTGTGATGTGGCGCGTTGCCAATCTCAAATCCAGTCAATGCTCATTCTCATGAGCAAGCCTGCGAGCGAGAGAGGCGGTAGTAGCGATAGAGCGTTTCTAGCTTTCAAACTGCATCAGTTCTTTTCCGGCGCCGGACGTCTGTATTCGACGCTGAGAGAGCCGGGCCGACGAAAGGTCACCCTTGATGGCCAACTCTTCGATCCGGATGACGAACAAGCGCGCCTTTACCCGACCTTCTTCTGCCGTAACTGCGGGCAGGAGCATCATCCGATTGTGCTTACCGAACAGGGTGGAGTCCGGAGGGCACTGCCGAGGCCGATCGACGAGCCGCCGCTCAATGACGAGGATAAGTCCGAACAGGCCGGATATTTGATGCCTGAACCGTTGAATGATGAGGATTTCTCATTCGACGGAACGCCTGATCAATATCCTGAGGATTGGATCGATCCCGCAGGACGCATCAAGAGCAACCTGCGTCCGTTTGCGCCACAGCCCCTCATTATTGATGAGGCCGGTCAGATCGGAGTGCGCGGCCGACGCGCGTGGTTCCTGCCCGGCAAGTTCCGCTTCTGTCCGACTTGCAAGGATCAACCACCTGGACAGGCCCGAGAAATAAACAAGCTGGCCGGCTTATCCGCAGAAGGTCGTAGCTCGGCGACGACGCTCCTTGTGTCGAGCATGCTGCGTTGGATGAATGATCCCGACAGCGGTCTTCGGACCGAGAAGCGGAAGCTTCTCGGCTTTACTGACAATCGACAAGATGCGGCGCTTCAAGCTGGACATTTCAACGATTTCCTATTCGTGGCGCTTCTGCGAGCGGCCATTTACGCGGCAGCCTCCACCGCCGGCCCCGACGGCCTATCGGACGACGAATTTGGTCGACGGATCCAGTCGGCGCTCGGTTTCACTACAGCCAATCGAGACCGGCGTGCGGAATGGATGCTCGATCCCGAAATCAAGGGGGCTGGTCAGATCGAGGCAGAACGCACCCTGTCGCGCGTCCTGGCATATAGAGTTTGGAGCGATCAGCGCAGAGGTTGGCGTTTCACAAATCCGAACCTTGAAGAGTTGGGACTGCTGAAAGCTCATTACGTCTCACTCGAGGACCTGGCGGCTGACGATGACGCGTTTGAGGGAGCGCCAACCGAGCTGCGCCATGCTGCTGTCGAGACTCGTACGAGAGCGCTGCGAGAGCTTCTCGATACAATGCGCCGTGGGCTCGCCGTCACCGCCGATTCGCTGGATCCCGCAGTTGTGGAAACGACTGCAAATGCTGCGCGGCAAAGTCTCAGAGACCCTTGGTCCATCTCGCAGCAGGAAAATCCCCGTGTAGCGGCTGCACTGATTGTCGATGCGCCGAAGAAGGCTGATGCCGGGGTTCGGGGAGAACCACTCATCGTTCGCGCTGGCCCGCGCAGCAGCCTCGCTCGGAGACTCGGCCATCCGAGGCTGTGGGGACGCAGGCTGGATGGAAAGACCTATACCGCCGTCTTGAGATCGTTGCTGACTGCGGCAACGACCTATCAGTTGGTGCGCCAAGTCTCGACCAGCTTTGACGTCGACGGGTGGCGCTTAGCGGCGAATGCTGTTCGGCTGGTGGCCAGTGAAGGCCGCCCCGACAATCGACCGCCCAACCCCTATTTCGTCGAACTGTATCGTGCGCTCGCTAAAGCTCTGTCCGACGGCGGCGCGGGCCTGTTTGGGATGGAAGGGCGTGCCCACACCGCCCAAGTCGAGCAAACGCAGCGCGAATGGCGTGAGTGGCGATTCCGGTGGGGCGACGATGATCAGAGACGGATAAAGGAAGCCAAGGATGCTATGCGTCAAGCTGGCGAACCCGACGTGTTTCTGCCGGTCTTGTTCTGCTCGCCCACTATGGAGCTTGGTGTCGATATTTCGGCGCTGAACGCCGTTTATCTGCGCAATATGCCTCCGACGCCGGCCAATTACGCGCAGCGTTCAGGTCGCGCCGGACGCTCAGGCCAAGCCGCGCTCGTTGTAAGCTATTGCGCGGCCCAGAGCCCGCACGATCAGTACTACTTCGAACGGCCTGAGCGGATGGTGAATGGCTATGTCCGTCCGCCCGCGATCGAACTCGCTAATCGCGATCTGGTCGAGGCCCATCTCCATGCCGTCTGGCTCGCCGAGACGGGCAGGGAATTGTCGGCGGACATCCCGCACGTCCTCGATCTCACTGCGGGATCACTGCCCGTCCAGGATGAGATCGCCGAGGCGTTGAATGATCCGGATGTTGCGACGCGTGCCGCCAAGCGTATGGAACGAATCCTTGCGAGCATCAACCCCGAGTTGACGCTTGAGGCGGCGCCTTGGGCTGCGGATCGCACCGCGTTCGCAGCGGCGACAGCCGCTGATGCAATGGAACGCTTTTCCCGCGCCTTTGACCGATGGCGCCAACTCTATGATGGAGCTCGAGCCCAGCTTATTGAGGCGAATCGCAAATCAGAAACCCACGGCATTTCCGCCGCGGAGCGCAGAGACGCGAAGACTCAGCAGGCGCAGGCGAACGAGCAGTTAGCATTGCTTGAACGCGGCAATGCCAGCGGCGGGTCGGACTTCTATACCTATCGCTATCTCGCCACCGAGGGATTTCTGCCTGGGTACAACTTCCCGCGCCTGCCGCTCTACGCCTACGTGCCGGCGGTTGGCGGGGTTGGCGCGAAAGCGGCCTATCTGCAGAGAGCTCGCTTTATTGCGATCGCGGAGTTCGGGCCAGGTAGCCTGATCTACCACGAGGGACGAGCCTTCAGGGTCTATAAGGCCAAGCTGCCGGCAGGCGTCCGGAACGAAGATGGTGGCCGGCTCGCAACTGGGACGATCTATATCTGCGATGAATGTGGGGCCGGCCACGAACAGGAAGAACCAGAGCGCTGTCACGCCTGCGCCGCGCCGATGACCGGTATTCATCCGATCCGAAACGTAATGCGCATCGACAATGTCGAAACCAGGCCTGCGGAGCGCATCACGGCAAATGACGAGGATCGCCAGCGTCGAGGATTTGAAATTCAGACGATCTTCGCTTGGCCACGGCGCGAGGGGCTGATCGATACGACATCCGCGGTTGCGTCCGACGATGAGGGCGCCATTCTCAGGGTGGACTACGCTTCCGGTGCAAAAATTAGCCGCCTGAACAAAGGGCTAAGACGGCGCAAAGAGAAAAGCATCTTGGGATTTGGGATCGACCCCGCGACTGGAAGATGGGTCGGCGGCGAGATTGACGAAGAGGGTAGCCAGGATCCTGACGAACCGATCAAGCAACGCATCGTACCCATCGTTCAGGACAACAAGAATGCCTCGCTGCTCCGCCTTCATGGGGAACCGCTGAGCGAGACGTCCATGACAACCCTCCAACATGCGTTGGCCCGGGGCCTGGAGCTTGTCTTCCAACTCGAGGAGGGAGAGACGCTGACAGAACCGGTGCCCTCGCGGGACAAGCGGCGGGCCATATTGGCCTACGAGGCTACGGAAGGGGGAGCTGGCGTGCTCGGCCGCCTAACGAATGATCCCCGAGCATTGGCTCGTGTTGCGCGCGCCGCGCTGGAACTCATGCACTTTCAAGATATCGATGCCGCCGTCGCGACGACCGATCCGATATTGTTGAGGACGGACAACAAAGTCGACTGTGTGAAGGCGTGCTACCGCTGTCTTCTCTCCTACTACAATCAGCCCGACCAGGAACTCATCGACCGGACGGATCCTGCTGTCCTCGGTGTGCTCTTGCGTTTGGCTCGGAGCGAGGTGACACCCGCAAAAAAGCCGGTCGTCGACACAGAAGGTGACACCTGGTTGGGTGCCTTCAAGAAGTGGGGCCTTCCGGCGCCGCACGGCGAAACATTGACGGTCGAAAATCGAGAAATTCGGTTCGTCTGGCGTGACCATCGCGTGGCGGCAGATATTGGCGAGATACCTGACGAAGTTACTGCCGCGGCCGACTCAATCGGCTTTGCGCTTGTTTGCTTGCCGGCCGAACCAGCGGAAGCACCGCCTGCTGATCTCCTCGAGCTGCTCGGAAGCGCCTCATGAATGCGAATTTTGCACCCGGCGATCTCGTTTTCGCCCGAGGCCGTGAATGGGTGACGCTTCCATCTGCTGACGCCGATCTCCTGTGCCTTCGTCCGCTGTCAGGAGCCGAGGGCGATATTCAGCTTCTGCACCCAGCCCTCGAGCGCGATCCGATTAGGCCAGCGCAATTCGACGCACCCGAGGTTTCAGAGCGCGTCGTCTATGCATCGCAAGGTGCTGCGCTGCTGCTGTCGGAGGCGCTGCGTCTTTCGTTGCGGCGCGGCGCAGGCCCGTTTCGATCGGCCGCCCGGGTGGGCTTTGAGCCGCGCGCCTATCAGCTCGTTCCTCTCCTCATGGCGCTGCGCCTTCCGGTCGTTCGGCTTCTGATCGCCGATGACGTCGGAATTGGGAAGACGATCGAAGCGGGCTTGATCCTTCGCGAGCTGATCGACCGTGCCGAAGTTGATCGCTTCGCGATTCTTTGCCCGCCGCATCTGGTTGAGCAATGGACCGGAGAGCTTCGGGAGAAGTTCGATCTCGATGCGGTAGCGGTGACCGCGTCATCTGCCGCGCGGCTTGAACGCGGACTTCCGGCGTCACAGACGCTATTTGATGCGCACCCCTACACGGTGGTGAGCTTGGATTACATTAAAGCTGACAAGCGACGAGAGAGTTTTGCACGGGTTTGCCCTGGCCTCGTCATCGTGGATGAGGCTCATGCGTGCGTCGGAACGCACCAGGGAAAGCAGCAGCGTTTCGAGTTGTTGAAGCGACTTGCTGCCGATCAGGAACGCCACATGGTGTTCCTCACGGCAACTCCGCATAGCGGCGATGAAGATGCGTTTGATCGGTTGCTCGGTCTCTTGGATGACAGCTTTGGAGTCGGGGCGCTCGAAGAAGAATCCTCCCGTGTTCGGTTAGCACGGCACTTTGTTCAGCGTCGCCGCATCGACATCACTGGGCGGGAGTGGGGAGAGGATCGAGTCTTTCCTCATCATGAGACGAAGGAAAGCCCCTACGCATTCACGCCGGACCATCGAGCGTTCCATGATGCAGTGCTCGACTATTGCCTCGGTGTCGTCGACGGTGCCGGCCCTGATCAACGGCGTCGGAGGCTCGCTTTCTGGGGAACGCTGGCTCTCATGCGTTGTGTCGGCTCGTCACCGGCGGCGGCTGCCAGTGCGCTCCGCAACCGACTTGCGGCCGAACCAGATCGGCTCGCAGAACAGGTGTTCGACGACGATGCGGATGAAGCCGACGCAATCGATGTGGAACCGGCGTCCGGCCTCGACGGTTCGGACCCTCTCACCGCTCTGGTTAGGCAGGCCGAGGAGCTGGTCGCGGCGCCGGATCCAAAGCTTGAGAATACGATCAAGGAGCTAAAGCCACTCCTCGCCGCGGGTGCAAACCCTGTCGTCTTCTGCCGCTTCATCGCAACCGCAGACCATGTCGCTGCGGGGCTCCGGAAGTCGTTTCCGAAGCTCCGGATTGAGGCGGTCACAGGTGCGCTGACTGCCGAGGAACGTCGCACGCGCGTGGAAGACATGGCCGCCGCCGAGCAGCGGTTGCTCGTCGCCACAGACTGCTTATCGGAAGGCATCAATCTTCAATCGCTCTTCGACGCGGTCGTCCATTACGACATGTCTTGGAATCCGACACGGCACCAGCAGCGCGAGGGCCGTGTCGATCGATATGGACAGCGATCCCGGCTTGTCCGCTCGATCCTACTGTATTCTCCGGACAGCGCGATTGATGGCGCAGTTCTGGAGGTGATCCTACGCAAGGCCGAACGCATCAGGAAAGCCACCGGCGTCACAGTTCCCTTGCCGGACGATCGTGGCGCCGTCACCGGCGCGCTGATGAACGCAGTTTTGTTGCGGAAGGGACGCTCTCGCCAGCTCACGTTTGACTTTGGGCTTGGCGAGGCCGCCGAACAAATGGAGACGCGCTGGCGAAACGCTGAAGAAGGTGAGCGCAGATCTCGAGCCCGCTTCGCTCAGAATGCATTGAAGCCAGAGGAAGTAGCGCCGGAATGGCAGCGTTGGCGCGAACTACTCGGAGGTCCCGATGAGGTCCGGCGATTCGTCGATAGGGCCATGAGCCGCTTCGACGCGCCTCTCGAGGAGGCGGGCCCGAATGTGGCGAAGGCGCATCTGGCGGCGCTTCCGAGCGCGGTGAAAGAGCGTCTTGCCGGACGCGGCTTGGAAGGCACTGTGCGTCTTTCATTCGATGCGCCGGCAGCGGCAGGCGCCAGTTTGGTGACACGCAATCATCCGTTATCTGCAACGCTCGCCGAAGCGCTGTTCGAGGGAGCATTGGATCCAAGGTCCGCGCCGATGTCCTCATTAGGACGTGTCGGCGCTTGGCCCGCATCCGGCGTCAAGTCTGTGACGACAATCCTGCTGCTTCGTCTGCGGTTCAAGTTGACGGTTCATGGCAGGCGCGAGCGGCTACTTCTCGTGGAGGAGGCCGGAGCTTTGGCCTTCGACATTTCGCCTACCGAACCCAAGGTCATCGGTAACGATGCGCTGGCGCTTCTGCAGCATTCTGCCGCCGGCGATCTCGCGCCAGTTGCCCGCCACCGAATACTGGGTCAAGCCAGAGACAGGGTAGTGAATATGTATGGCGCGGCGCTCGCTGCCCATGCGCGCAAGCGAGCCGAAGAACTGGCTCAGGATCACGGGCGCGTACGCGCCGCGGGTGCTGGTGTGGCTCGAGTCAGCGTCGAGCCGGTACTGCCGCCAGACATCATCGGGCTGTACGTCCTCCTGCCGCAGGGGGCGTAACGAATGGCACGCTCCCCGCGCACCTTCGCCTTGGCGGCGGATGCGATCACCATTGAAGGCGCTCTGATCGCTCCGGCTATGCTGGCAAAGGTGGCCGCGCGCGAAGCCGACGGGCAAAGCGACGCGGACTACAGAATCCCAAAAGGCCTAACTCTGCGGGACGAGATAGCGCGCTATTTTCGAATTGGCCAGGCTCTGTTCGCGGAGCTCAATGCGAGCAACACCCCCTCTGTTGGTAAGACGGTCACTTTCGCTGAAGCCCTTCTGCGCGATGTGTTTGGCTTCACCGACATCACGCGGGTCGGCAGTCGAATGGTCGATGAGCGTCTCTATGCGGTAACTCTCGAAGGGTTGAGCGGGCGAGCACCCATCGTTGTTGTTCCACCGTCCGATAGCCTCGATCGCGCGAGTGATCATCTGCCGACGGACGGTCGTCGGCGCTCTGCCGCAACAGCCTTGCAGGACTGGCTCAACGCTCAGGAAGGTGCACTCTGGGGCTTCTGTTGTAATGGAGAGCGGCTGCGGCTGTTGCGTGACAATGCCAGTCTCACGCGCCCTGCCTATATCGAAGCAGATCTCCGACAGATATTCGACGCAGAGTCGTTCGCCGATTTCACCGTTCTATGGCTGCTGATCCACGCGAGCCGTTTCGGGGCTATTGGAACGCCAGCGTCGGACTGCGCGCTTGAGCGCTGGCGTGAAGCCGGGGGCCGTGAGGGTGCTGCGGCGCGAGAGCGGCTGCGTGATGGAGTCGAAGCGGCTCTCAAAGCGCTGGGCACCGGGTTCTTGATGAGCAATCCCGAGCTTCGTCGGCGCGTTCAGGACGGTGACCTGCCGCTCAACAACTTCTTTGGCCAGCTCCTGCGTCTGGTCTATCGACTAATTTTTCTATTGGCGGCTGAAGATCGCGGGTTATTGCATGCGCCGGACGCATCGCCTGCGGCCAGAACGCTGTACGGTCAAGGCTATTCGCTGTCATCACTGCGTGACCGCGCTGTCCGGAGGACGGCTTGGGATTCCCACCACGATAAGTGGGAGGGACTGATAGTCGTGTTCGCAGTTCTAGCTCGTGGCGAAAAGCTTCTGGGACTTCCGGCGCTCGGCGGTCTGTTCGGCCCCGACATGACGCCGGATCTCGAGATAGCGCAACTGACGAACCGCGCATTGATGGAGGCGATATTCCGGCTTGCTTGGCTACGCGAGGATACCGGTCTGGTGCCCGTCAATTGGCGCGATATGGAAACCGAAGAACTCGGTTCAGTCTATGAAAGCTTGCTGGAGTTGACGCCACGCCTTGTGGAAGAAGGACGTGAATTTGCCTTCGCGGAAGGCGCGGAAGCAAAGGGGCATGCTCGCAAGACCACGAGCAGTTATTACACGCGGGACCCTCTGGTCCAAGCATTGCTGGATGGTGCGTTGGATCCCGTACTCAATCGAGTGGAGGCCGAGGCCGACGATCCGGCCAGTGCGCTGCTAGGCGTTACGGTCATCGATCCCGCATGTGGCTCGGGTCACTTTCTGCTCGCCGCTGGGCGCCGCATTGCGACGCGGCTGGCGCGCGCCCGTGCCGGCGGCGTTGCCTCGGCCGAGGACTATCGGCATGCCCTGCGAGATGTAGCACGCGCTTGTTTGCATGGCGTCGACCGCAATCCAATGGCTGTGGAGCTGACAAAAGTTGCTCTCTGGATAGAGACTGTTGAGCCGGGAAAACCATTGGGTTTTCTCGATGCCAATATTCGTTGTGGTGATGCTCTTTTGGGCGTGCTGGATTTTAGTATCTTGAGCAAAGGAGTGCCCGACGAGGCGTATAGGCCGCTAGCGGGAGATGACAAGCCTACGGCTCGGTTTTACGCCTTGCGCAATCGAGACGAACGCGCCGGCCAAGGCAGTCTGGACTTTAGCCGTGGTGGGGGGAAGTTGCCGCCGTCAGCGCCGCTGGCGCGAGTGCGTGCCGAGGTCCGTGCTCTCCCTGAAGACAACGTTGAACAAATTGCCGAGAAGCGTCGTCGATTTGAGGCCGCACTTGCGGATCGTCTGAGTCACGCTTGGGGCGAGGCCTCAGACATATTCGTTGCGGCGTTCTTACTTCCCAAGACAGGCGGGCCGCCGGCTTCTGGCGAACTTGCTTCGATCCCGACGACTGGTGATGTTTGGCGGGCGCTAGCGAACGAGCCCGCCCGTGCGTCTCTCGTGGAGCGTGCTGTTGAAGTATCTCGCGATGCACGTGCCTTTCATTGGCCCCTTGAGTTTCCGGACGTCATGACACGTGGAGGCTTCGACATCGTGTTGGGGAATCCTCCGTGGGACACGATGAGCCCCGATGCGAAGGAATTCTTCTCTCCGTACGACGGCCAGGTTCGGTTTATGTCGCCGGAAGAGCAGAAGGGTCGTATTGCGGAGCTTCTCGCACTTCCGGGCGTCGCGGAGGCATGGGGCGCATATTGTCACCGACTCTATGCTCTCGCGAATTTCTTCAAGGAGAGTGGCCGCTATACGCTGTTCTCTGAGGGAAACCTCGGCAAGGGCGACTTCAACGTCTATCGAATGTTTGCGGAGTTGGCGCTTAGAGCTACGCGGCCAGGAGGTCGCGCCGCACAGTTCGTTCCCGAGAATCTCTATAACGGCGCCAATGCGGCAGCAATCCGGCGATTCCTTTTCGACAAATGCGAGCTCCACCGCCTGATCGCATTTGAGAACACTCGCAAGGTCTGGTTCGACATAGATACCCGAGCGAAGTTCTGTTTGTACGTTGCGTCTCCGGGATCGAAGACGGTGGCGTTTGACGCGGCCTTTGGGATCAATTCCGAAGAAAAGCTAGCCGCGCTCAGTGGCGGTCTTCCAATCGAGTTGCCGGTTTCTCTGGTCGAAGAGTTTAGTCCCGAAGCTTTTGCAATAGCGGAAGTGGCCCATCCATCTGACATATCCATATCACGCAAGCTTTATGCGCGCCTGCCAAAGTTTGGTTCTGAACAGCAAGCTGCGGCCAAACGGGAGTACATGCGCGAGATTGATATGGGTAATGATCGGGAGGATTTCGATGATGACCCTGAAGGCGCACCTGTCTACGAAGGACGAATGGTTGAAGCCTTTGATTATCGCGCAAAGTCGTACGTTTCAGGGCGCGGCAGATCAGCAGTGTGGCGAGAACTTGAATTTGGGTCGCCAGCAAAGGCAATCGTTCCACAGTGGCGGTTAGCCTTCGAAAAGGTGCCCGCGAAGGCTGAAACACGTTGGAGGAAGCATAGGCTTGGATTTTGTGACGTTGGTGGGGTCACGAACGCGCGCTTTTTGATGGCGGCGCTGATACCGCCAGACGTGGTTTGTGGTCACTCAGTACCAACAATTCTTTTTCATCCTGAGAGTGATTGCCTCGCGATGCTGTGGCTCGGCATCGCAAATTCGTTTTGTGTAGACTTTTTGGCGCGCAAGAAGGCGGCTTTGCACATGACGTATACGGTGCTCGACAGTCTTCCTCTTCCACGAAGCTACGGAGCAACGTCCCTCGAGAGAGAAATCGCTCGACGGGCACTCGTGCTTACAGCGACCGGCGCTGAGATGGAGAGCTTCTGGAACAGGACGGCGCCCACGCTTGGACTTGACCCGAGAACTGACTGCCCATGTGAGGATCCAGCTAGGAGGAGATTGCTCAGAGCAGAGCTTGATGTCCTGGTGGCTCGCGACTTCTTTGGCCTCACGCTGGACGAGATGCGGTATCTGCTGGATCCAGGAGACGTCCTCGGCCCCGACTGTGGCTTTGAGACATTCGGCGCGTTGAAGCGTGCGGAGCGACGCGAGTCAGGAGGTGCCTTCACGACTCGTGATCAGATACTTGAGGCTTGGCGAACGCTGCGAGTGCCGGTCGATTTGACGTCGCTGCCTGACGGCGCATGGGCACGAAGTGGACAGCTTCAGCCGGGTGACACCGGTGCCGCACTCGCCGCTATCCTCAAGGCAATGCAAGGCCCGATGCCATTCCGCAGCGTCCGGCTCGCCGCAGCCCTGCTACTTGAACCGCGCTTAGCTGCACCGTTGCTGCCGGCCGCTTCCGCTGTTCAATGGCGTCGGCTTGTGGGAGCAGAGGCCGATCCGTTGCCGGGTAGCGTCGCAACATTCGCCGCTCGAATCAACGCTGCATGGGGCGCGGCAGTTCGCAATCATCGAGGCAATGATCGACTGCTCGAAGACGTTAGTAGTGGGACCTGGGCACCTGGCTCCGGACTCGAGACGATCGACACCACCGGGTGGCCAGATGGTCGAGCACGGTACATTCTAGATTTGCTGAATAGCATCGATCTCACCGCGGTCGTAACCGCGTTGCCGAATGAAATCCAGCGCTGGATCGTGGATGTCGCAGCCTGACCTTATAGGGCCGCAGCCCCTCAGCATAACTCCGGCAACGGGAGTTGCGGGGCCGCGCCTCTGGGTCAGACGCCTCGTCATCTGGAAGGAACCCGGCGGGGAAAAGATCCGTGACATTTCGCTCGCGCCCGGCCTGAACATCATCTGGTCACCGGATGGCGCCGACGATGTTGCTACAGGCGGGCAGACGAACGCGATTGGTCATGGCAGCGGCAAGACGCTGTTCTGTCGGCTTATTCGCTATTGCCTGGGCGAGGACCGATTTGCGACCGAAGCGCAACGCGAGCGAATTGGCACGGCCCTTCTAAATGGTCTCGTCGGCGCGGAAGTTATCCTCGACGGGACCTGTTGGGTCATCGTCCGACCGCTCGGTGTCCGACGCCGACACATGGCAGTGGCGAATGCCAATTTGGACGAGGTCGCTGCCGGCGAAGGTAGTTCTACGGGACTCGAACCGTTCATTGAGGCAGTTGAACAGAGCATCATCACGCCCGGGCTTGCCGAATTGATCCGGCCCGGTACGGGCGGAGCGGTTTGGCCTGTAGCGCTGGCGTGGCTCACGCGGGATCAGGAATGCCGGTTCGATGATGTTCTGGATTGGCGCTCGCCGGCATCCGATTCCGATTCGCCATTACCTGCCAGCGGCCGGGAAAAAGGGCCGCGGTTGGAGGCGCTCCGCGCTTTTCTCATGGCTATCACACCCGAAGAGCAGGCGACCCGAACGCAGGTCGTGGGGCTCGAGGAGCAACGCCGACTGCTGGACCAAGAAATTGGCCATCGGCGGTGGGAGATCGACCGATCGCAAGCGCGCCTGATTCCCGCGCTGGGCCTTGCCGATCAAACGCTGCCGGAAATGCCCCTTCTGATTGACGTCTTGCGCAAGGCCGCGGCCGAACGGGTGGCGGTCGCAGCCAAGTTGCCTGCCGGCGGTAGTGCTGAACTGCTCGCCGCTCGAAAGGAATTCGAAACGGCTCGATCCGAGTGGACGCGCCTCGATGGCGAGCGCATTCGTATCGAGGCATCTATCCCGGTCGAGGAACGCCTTCTAAGCCAAATCCAGGGTGAATTGCCTGGTCTTTCGTTCTCAAAGGTCGAAGCAGACAGTCCGGTCTGTCCGATCTGTGAGGTGCCGATTGACCGGGCGCTGGCGGAAGGGTGCAAACTCTCTCACAAGATTCCAGATGCCGCGGCGTGCCAGCAGCGTTGGGCGCGACGACAAACGGACTTTCAGGAGCAGAACAAGCGACTGCAGGACCTTCGTCTAGAGCGAACGCAAGTCCTCCAACAGGTTGCACTCGCCAAACAGAAATTCGAGCAACTTCGTGATCGCGTCATCGCGATCGAAAAGGCGCGCGATTCGCGCGAGGCAGCGTGGTACTCAGCCAAAAGAACGCAAGACGACATCGAGCGGCTCTCAGATTTTGTCAGTGCGCAAGATGCGGCGACAAAGAGCTTGCGAGAGATGACGGCTAAGGTGGATGGGGAACGTGCGCGGCTAGGGGCGTTCCGCGACAAGCAAGCTCGTGTGTTTGGCGCACTGAGTGAAAAGTTCGACCCGATCGCCCGGCGTTTGCTTGGCCATAACGCAAGGGGCCGCGTTACACTTTCGGCCACCGCAATAGAACTTTCTATTGACCTCGGCGGAGATCGTGTGACAGCGGCGATCGACTCGCTGAAGATTTTGGCGTTCGACCTCGCTGCGATGTCCCGCAGCATCGAAGGCGCTACGCGCGTTCCCGCATTTTTGCTTCACGACAGTCCGCGAGAGGCCGATCTGGGTCTCAGTATCTACCACGAACTGTTCCGACTGGTACGGGACCTGGAGGGAACAGCCGACCAGCCGCCGTTCCAGTACATTGTAACCACGACCACCGAGCCGCCGGAGGCTTTCAAAGGTGATCCCCGATTGCGCCTCATCATCCGGGGAGAACCGGCGGACGAGCGCCTTCTCAAGATGGATCTTTGATGTGATTCTGCCCCAAGATCCGCCTGGCTTCATCGTGCGCACCGAGGCGCACAAGGCCGCATCGGCCAATGGATTTCGATTGGAGCGCGGCATTAAGGGAGGTTGGCTGAGCTTCGGATCAACGACAGCGCAGGTCGGCATTTGGATTGCTGGCGTGTCAAAGAACGGTCCGTGGCTGCTGTCGGTGGACCGCGGAGAAGTCTGCGCCGAATTCAGCCTGTCACCAGCGGCAGATTCGTCCGGCCCTGGTGTCGCGACGTTCGCTTTCGATACGCTCCAAGCGCTGTACGAGGCGCTCGACAGAATTTACAGGTTGGGCATCAGCCTACCCGACGTACCGTTCCAGGCTTTTCAATCTGCGGTCCGTGATCTGCCGCTAGCAACAGAGGCTGAGCGGCTGGTCATACAGCGGGTAGGTCAGAATCTGTTTCGTGAGGCTCTACTCGCCTATTGGGGTGGCCGTTGCCCGATGACCGGAATAACAAATCCCGAGCTACTCCGAGCTTCGCATATCGTCCCGTGGGCGGAATGCGACAGCGACCAGAAGCGGCTCGATGTTCACAATGGCCTCTTGCTCTCGGCGCTGTGGGATGCCGCGTTCGATGCTGGGCTCGTCTCTTTTGGTGACGACGGAGCGCCGCTCACATCACCTCGCTTGTCGGAGACCGCCGCAACGGCGCTCGGCTTGCATGTCGGTGGCAGCCTATCCGGCCTGACGGCTGGGCATCGTGAGAACCTTACGTGGCACCGGATGCGGTACGGGTTTATTCGAAATCCCTAGGATTATTGGCGATGGGACTGGAGCATTGGGACCCGAGTAGGCGGAAATACGTGCTGTATCGAAACACTGAACAGCACACCGCTGACTGCGATCGCTTCCCGTTTGAGTCTATTCCGCGACGAGCGTTCCTCGACACGAATGTGCTCAATGTGCTGGTGAAGCACAGCGCGCATATTTTCGAGCAAGAGCGTATGCCACCAGAAACCGAACCGACGCTCGCAAGCGATGTCGAAGCGCTGATGCACGTGTTCTATGTTGGTGCGCGAGCCAACTGGGACCTGTTGGCCTCTCAAAAGACACTCAACGAACTGTCGCGGACGAAAAACGGCGCGCTGCGCGAAGATCTTCTGGAGTATGCGCTCGGGTTTGTTAATCGGGATCTCGAGGATGAAGATCGCAGGTTCGCCACAGATTTTGGACGCCGAATGATCGATGCGCCCTTCGTCGCTGCTCTACCGGATTTGGCTGACCGCGAGCTGATCGGGAACGCAATAGGTCTTGGCTGTGACGCCTTTTGCACCTGCGACAGGACGACGATCGTGCGCAAACGCAGTCAGCTGCGGCAGGTGCCCCTGCGCATCTTGACCCCTGCCGAGTGGTGGGCTCACGTAAAGCCATGGGCGAGCCTTTGGTGCTAGCGTCGGTTCAAGCACAGCGGTCATGACAACGTGCGCGTCCGGGTCTATAAGCGTGACGGTCTTTTTTTGGCTGTGGCGATATGGTGTTCGCCTGCGGTTTTGGGTGAAATCGACCGATCGTTGTCGATAGTCGTTGAAACCGCGCAAAATTCGAATCGCGCGAATTTTCCTTTGAAATCATAAGCGAAAAATTTTGACGGCTCGCCAGTCGGGCTTTGACCGTCAGCAGAAAAAAATTGCGCTGAAAAATCAGCGCGTTACCATGACTTAAAACCATCGAGTGGGAGTAGGGGTATGGGATATTGTGGAGGGTTCTGGGGGGTAGCGTAGGAAAATTAAGGGTTACAGGATAGTTCGTTGACTGCGTCACACGTATTGTCAATTGGGCCGGGGTTCTGGTAACCTGTTGAAATCCATTCGATTGCCGTTGCCGTCCGATTCTTCGGATTTATCCAAGTGAAGGCAGTTGACGGCATTTTCGACGGTGCTTTCAAACGGGCTGGGTCGGGTTTGGAGAATGAGCGTCAGATTCGCGACGTGCTCGTGACGGTCCTTCTTTGAGGAGCGCTATGAAGTGGCGTCTAACAAGATCAAGGCGACCTTCGAGGTCGTGACCCCGCTTTTCCTCGGCGGAGCCGACCCAACCAGCACCGTCGAACTGAGGCCGCCGAGCATCAAGGGCGCTTTGCGCTTCTGGTGGCGCGCGCTCGCTTGGAACCGCCATAGCGGTGATCTCGATGCGATCCAGGAGGAAGAGCAAAGGATTTTTGGGACCGCAGGTCAGGAGGGCACCGCATCGAACGGCGCAATAGGGCAGGCGAGCTTTATCCTTCGCGTCCGTCCGATTAACGGGTTGAAGATCATCTCGAAGGATAACGTGCTTCGAGATGGAGCCAACGCAACGGTCGGACCGGGAATGCGCTACTTCGGCTATGGCCTGATGGTTGCGTTCGGACAAAATCAGGGCCAGTTGGCCCGACCATGCTTGTCTGCTCCATTTTCGTTCTCGATCGAACTCGTCAGTCGCCATACATTCGCTGATTCGTTGATTGATGCACTGAAAGTAATGGGCCTCCTCGGTGCGTTGGGAAGCCGCAGCCGTCGCGGGTATGGGAGCCTTTCCCTTTTTTCGCTCGCAGGCGACGTCGAAGCGTGGACTTCGCCAAAAACCAAGGTGGACTATGCCAATCAGCTAAAGACGCTTCTTCGCCATAAGCCCATCAACTCAACCGAACCGCCTTATTCCGCGTTCTCGGGACTTAGTCGAGTCGCTGTGGTCACGGAGGGCAGTGAGCCCCTTGCGCTTCTCGACGGCGTTGGTAGGCAGATGCAGCGCTACCGCAGTTGGGGACATAACGGGAAGGTCAACGGCGAAGACAGCGAGCAGAATTTTAAGGACGACCATGACTGGTTCAAGTCGAGAACGGATTTCAACAGCGCGCACCCCCGGAGAGCGATTTTTGGACTTCCTCACAACTATTCAAAAAATCTTGGTGTATTGAGTCAAGCTGCCGACCGCCGAGCAAGCCCGCTGCTTGTCCATATTCACAAGCTTGCATCGCAGAACTACGTCGCGGTTCTTTCTATCATTCGGGCGAATTTCTTGTCAGAGAATGATAAGGTTTGGATATGGCAAGGGAACCCAAAGCGCCCCGATGGTGATCCCAAGAAAATTCCGGCTGATCAACTTCGGGAACCGCGTCTTGATTGGACGGTTCTGAACGGCTTTATCGACGGGAGCAACAAGAAAACAGGTCAACCGTACTTTCCGAACGCAATGCGGATCCTGCCATGACGGAGCGGTTGCTGCATTTCACGCTCGGTCCCGTGCAGGGCTTCGTCGCGCAGGCGCGACGAACGCGCGACTTGTGGGCGGGTTCGTTTCTGCTGTCCTGGCTTGCGGGCCATGCGATGAGGGTAGTTGTCGAGAATGGCGGCGAGATCCTGGTTCCAGACGTAGCGCAAGACGCGCTCTTCGTCGCCATCAGGAGTGGTGCGAGTAAATTTGGGCCGGCCATCGGCTCTTTGCCCAATCGTTTCAAGGCGAAAGTACCCGTCGAATTTGATCCTGCTCTTTGTCGTCGGGCCGTTTACAGCGCGTGGGGTGATCTCGCCGACAAGGTGTGGGAGCGCTTCGTTGAACGCGTCGTAGATCAGGGCAAAGGCACTCAGTGCATCTGGGACCGTCAGGTCACGAGCTTCTGGGAGACGGCCTGGGTTATCGGCGCTGATCCCGGGAATGGGCAGGATCATGCTTGGCTCGACCAGCGGAAGAACTGGCGCACGCATCGGCCGCCTGTCGAAGGCGGCGACCACTGCATGCTGATGGGCGACTGGCAGGAGCTGTCCGGCTTTGTTCGCTCGCGGGAGCGCGGTAGGCAGGATGCGTTCTGGCGTGCGCTCAAGACGCACGTGGACGCGACAAGCGGCAATCCCCTTCAACTCGACGAGAATGAACGGCTTTGCACGATGGCGCTGATCAAGCGCCTGTTCCCGCATGTGGCGAAAGAGGCGCTCGGCTGGACGCCCTCCTGGGACGGTGGACAGGCTCTCAGGTGGCCGTCGACGCCGCGATTGGCCGCGACGGGTTGGCTACGGCACGCCTGGAGCAGCGCGCGTGCGGAAGCAAAAGCTTTCGCCGGGATCGCCAAAGGCGCCAGGGGCGGGCTGATGGAGCCGTCGCTTGCGGACGGCAATGTACTGTCGCAACTGCCCGGAGCGCTGCTGCACCGCAGTGGGATCGAGAATGCCCGTCCCGATGAGCTTGCCGGAAACGACGGTGACCCTGAGGCGACAAGAGGCAACTTGCTTCAGGCATACAAAACTCTCGCGGAGATGGCTGGAGAGCCGTCTGCATTCTACGCTCTCTTGCTGATGGACGGCGATAGGGTCGGCGCTTTGCTTCGTAGCCAGGAGTCCAAAATAACTGAGGGACTTGCCAGCTTTTCGTCCAAGGTCGACGCGACCATCCGCCAACATGGCGGGAACACCATCTATGCCGGAGGTGACGATGTGCTCGCCCTGCTGCCGCTGGAAGGCGCTGCCCCGGCGGCGCTGGCGCTGCGGCAAGCCTATCGCGGCGCATTCGCCAAAATCCCGAACGCGACGGTCTCCGCGGCGCTGGTCTTCGCGCATTTTCACGTGCCGTTGCGCCATGTGCTACGCGCGGCGCATAGACAACTCGACGACGTGGCGAAGGACGGTAACGGCCGCGATAGTCTCGCTGTCTGTGTTCTGACGCAAAGCGGCGTGACGCGGGAGTGGGTCTCGACGTGGGAAGCGGGCGCCGCCTCACCTGTGCAGGCGATGATGGACGTTGAGCGAGACATTGACGAGAAGACCTCCGGCCGGTTCTTCTACGCTATCCGCGAGAAATATGCAGATGTAATCGCCGGCAATGTGCTTGGCGCTGACGACATCAAGTCTCTTCTCCTTGCCGAATATCGGCGCAGCGAAGCGGCCGGCGGCCGGGCGCCCGACGACGTCGGTGCGCACATGGACCGATTGTTCGTGCTGGCCGAACGCCATGCTGCACGCGATAGCCATCGGGCACAGGACGCGCTTCCCGTCTCCATGGACGGCCCGCTGATCGCCCGCTTCTTGTCGCGCGAAACGAGGCGGGCATGACAACGCTCGTCCTCCATCCGCTTGATACATTCTTCTTTCGCGACGGGCGTCCCTACAATCAGGACGATCCCGGGCAGGTAGAGGCGGCGAGCCTCTTTCCGCCATATCCGCCGACGGTCGTCGGCGCCGTCCGGGCAGCGGTGGCGCGCGCGATGGGTTGGCCGGGCTCCGCGTGGGATACGGCCGCACTCGGCGACGGCGTGAACTGGCAGGCCGGCGATAGATCGCTCGGGCGGCTGCGCTTCAGCGGGCCCTACATTCTGCGCAGCGGTGAACCGCTATATCCCGCGCCGCTGAACCTTGTCGCCGGGAAGGACGAGGGCGGGGCCGATCTCATCACCTATCTGGCACCGTCCGGTCAGGCGCTTGACACGGACATCGGCGCGGTGCGCTTGCCCACGCCGATCAAGGCAGGGCGTGGCTTCAAGACCCTTGAGGGGCGCTGGCTCGACGCAAAAGCCATGGCATTGGCGCTCAGCGGCGCAGCGCTGACATCGGATCAGATGGTGGCCACTTCGCTTCTGTCGCAAACCGAGCCACGCATCGGCATCCGGCGGGATACCGCGCGCCGCACCACGGCCGAGCGCGCGCTCTATGCCGCAGGGCATGTGCGGCCCGCGCAGGATGTCGCGCTCGCCATTGACGTAAAGGCGCTTCCCGACGTTGCTCTCAGCGGAAACCTGGCGCCGATCGGCGGCGAAGGCCGGAGCGTCTGGATCGAGCAGCGCGACCATGCGATTCAATTGCCGCGTGTGCCTGAGCTAACGCCTGGTAAGGATGGCTTTCTGCGCTACACCGTCGTTCTCGTCACTCCCGCCGATCTCGATGACAAATGGCCTGGACCGGGCGAACGTCTCGTAGGATCGACGGGCGAGGTGCTGCCGGGCAAGATCGTCTCTGCGTGCACAGGCCGCGCGGCCATGGTCGGCGGATGGGATGGCGCAGCGCGTGCGCCGCTGCCGCTGAGGCCGCTGATCCCAGCGGGTAGCGTCTGGTTTCTTGAGACGAGGGCAGAAGAGGCGGAGGACGTGCAGTCGTGGCACGGCCGCGCCATCGGGCGATCGACCGGCTGGGGCTTCGGCCGCGTGCTGATCGGGCGCTGGGCCGCGGCGGGAGAGGAGACATGACGACGGAAATCATCGGTCTTCTGGCCGAAACCTATATTCATCCGGGAACCGGACAATCCGCCGGTGCCATCGATCTGCCAGTCGCCCGCGAGCGGGTGACGCAATATCCTTTCATCCCCGGCTCCAGCATGAAGGGTGCGCTGCTCGACGCATCGCGCGGCAATGGCCTCGACACGGAGCGGCTCTTCGGCCAACAGGAAAATGCGGGCCAACTCCTCATCTCCGATGCGCGGCTCCTGCTCCTGCCGGTGCGGAGCCTGACGAGTCCCTATGTCTGGCTCACCTGCCCCTATCTGATCGAGCGCTTCCGGCGCGACATGGAGCGAGCCGGCAAAGGCAGCGGGCTGCCGAAGGTCGCGCCTTCGGCCGACGACAAAGCGTTGGCAGCCCGTGCTGGCGATCTCTTCCTGGAGGAGAGGCTGTTTGCGGTGGAAGGCAGGCCTCCCGAGGAACTGGCCGCGGCGATTGGCGCGCTGATTCCGCATGACCATGCCCGCGCTCGACTAAGCAAGCAGCTTGCCATCGTGACGGACAAAGCGTTCGCCTGGTTCGCGCAATATGCGCTGCCGGTTCAGGCGCGCAATGTTCTCGACGAGGGGACCAAGACGAGCAAGAATCTCTGGTACGAGGAGGCGCTGCCGCCAGACACACTGATGTATTTCATCGTGGGCGAGCGGGCCGATGGTGCCGCTGCGGAGAGCGCGACTTATCTTGCCGGGCGCCGCTATCTTCAGGCCGGCGGCAACGAAACGGTGGGTCAGGGCTGGTTCGCCGTCTGTCGCGTCGACGGAGCGGCGTCATGACGGCGCAGACGCTCGAACAGAAAAGGGCGAAGCACGCGCTTGACCAAGTCAAGGCGCTCCAGAAAGACAGGCCGGGCAACTATCTCAGCTATGTCAACGCATTGCCTGCGGCCATATTGATGAACGGCCTTGGCCAGGCGCTGGCGACGGAACGGGCGGCGAGTGACCAGGCGCATCACAAGCTGGCACAGCATGTATCGGACTGGTTACTCAGCCCGGAGGCACACACGAGATACGATACGCCGGTTTCGGATGAGGCGCAGCTGGACGCCGCACAGCGGCTGCTCGGCCGGATCGTCGCGGGCGACCAGGATGCTTACCTGTGGGCGCAGACCGAGGCGATCGCCTACGTAAACTGGCTAAAGAAGTTCGCCAACGCTTTCCTCGATCCGCCGAGGGAAGAATGATGGCCCGCCCGACTCAGCGTCAGCCTCATAAAGGCCGTCGAGACCAGCGCGGCCGAAGCCAGAGCCGATCATCAGGATCAAATCAAAACGTGCCGCCAAGCGGCAAAAGGCCGTTATACGCAGCCGCGGCGAGCGCAACGCTGACGTCAACAACGATCGGCAATGCGGGCCTCTGGTACGACAAGTTTTGCGATCGCTGGAAATCCGACTGGACCGGCTTTGCTGGTGACAGTGGCAAGCGCGACTGGATCGCGCAGATCGCCAATATCGGCGCCGGTAAGTCGCAAAAGAAGGTCGGCGACAGCGCGCTCATGATGGAAGCGGTCAAGCGCCTCAAAAATCTCGTCGAGGCGCAGGTTGGCTGCAGTTTCCAGCGGACAACAGCCTGGCGCTTCGTCACCGGACTTGGGCGCACTCATCCGGTGGAGAACGGCTTTGCCTGGCGCCACGATCTCGGCACGCCTTTTATCGCTGGCTCCAGCCTCAAGGGGCTTGCCCGCGCCTATGCGCGCGACTGGGCGGGCCTTGACCACGAGACGCTCAAGCGCATCTTCGGTCCAAAGCCGGAGGCAGGCCTCGCCATCGGCAGCGTCGGTTTCCTCGACGCGCTGCCGATCGAGCCTGTCACCCTGGATGCCGACGTCATGACGCCGCATTACGGCCCCTGGTATCAGGGCGAGACGAACGCCGTCCCGGCCGACTGGTATTCGCCGACACCGATCCCCTTCCTCACGGTCGCGCCCGGCCAGACCTTTGTCTTTGCCGTGCTGCCGCGAAACCGATTGAACAGGAAAGATCAAGAAGATTGCAAAAGGGCAGCCGATCTTCTGAAGGAGGCGCTGGAAACGCTCGGTGCTGGCGCGAAGACCGCAGTCGGATATGGGCAGTTTGTAGAGGAGCAAGCCAAAGAAAACGAGGTCCGATCCGGCATGCCGACGAAACCAGCATCCCCACCGCGAGGCCGTGATCATGAGAATTGGTCGGGACGCGAGGCGATTGTCTATGACGAGGTCGTTCGGATAGTCGAGGATCGCGGCGCGCAATTGTTGGTTCGATTTCCAGACGGCAATGAAGAACAAGTCGAGAGACGCGAGGCGAAACTGCGATGATTATGTCGAAGCAGCCGGGAATCGCGCGGCTTGTAACGTTTCTCGGTCGCGGTCGCCTCGACAAGGATCAGGGCCGATACGTCTACGATCCAACGGAATATGAATTCGACGGCAACAAGACGACGAGAACTCCATTCGTTTGTCGTGCGCTTGCCGAGCTATTTCGGCCTTCAGACATATGTGTTCTGGCAACTCAGGAAGCTGAAAGCGATCATAGAACAACTCTAGAAGAGGCGTTGCGCACCGGGAATTATCCGGCGCCGCGCTTCGTCCGCATCCCCGTGGGCCGCAAGCCCTCTGAACTCTGGGAGCAGTTCGAGACAATCAAGCACGAGTTGCGCGACAGCAAAGGTTCCGTGATGCTCGACATCACGCATGGCTTTCGCTCACAGCCGTTTTTCGCTGCCGCCGTCGCCACCTTCGTTCACGCCGTTGATGAGAAGCCGCCCGATCTGCACATATGCTATGCGGCCTATGAGGCCAAGGACCCCAAGACAAACGTTGCGCCTATTTGGGAACTGACAGAATTTGTGACGCTGCTCGATTGGTCACGGGCGCTGGCGATGTTTCTCAAGACTGGCGGCGCTGAGGAAGCAGGTGCTGCCACCGAGCGTCTCGGCCGCGAGCTGGCGACAGCATGGGCCGACGGCGGAAGGGAAGGAGGACGTCCCAGTCTGGACAGGCTTGGTTCTGCCTTGCGTTCTTTCGGAGCCGATCTACAGACTCTCAGGACTGGCGATCTGCTGATTGGCCGCGGAACAACCGAGTCGTCGGTTGCCCGCCTCCTGCAGAGGGTTCAAGAGGCACGAGAGCACGTCGCGAAATGCGCTCCACCGTTGGCCGATGTTCTCGACCGCGTCGTTGAGATGGTTAAGCCGATTGCGGGCGCCGGCCGCGACCTATCTGGCCCGGAGGGTCGTAGAGCGACCGTGGAGTTGGCGGGGTTGTATCTGCGCCTCGGGCGCTATCTCGAAGCAACCGCGACCGTTCGCGAAGCCTGGGTCAATCTATACGCGCCGAAAACGGCGCTCGTTCCAGCCGCAGCCAACTTCGACAGTAAGGAACGTGCACGTGCGGAAAGGCGAGCCAACGAACACGACCCGATCTTTCGCAAGGTCACGGATCGCCGCAACGACTTTCTTCATGCTCAGTATAGACGGAGCGCCCAGAAAGCAGAAGATATCGTCAAGACGGTCAAGAGCCTTGTAGGCAAGCTAAGGATGGCGTCCGAGACGCCGCGCGGCGCTTGCTTCGTCAACCTGTCCAATCATCCAAGCGCCGAATGGGGCAAGGCGCAGACGGAGGCGGCGCTCGCGTTTGCCGAGCGCATCGAGGACATTGCGTTTCCTGCGGTTCCACCCGATGCCGACGAAGGGGCGGTCGAGGCTCTTGCAGAGGAGTGCGTCGCCAAGGTTCCCCCCGAAACGTCGCATGCCCTCGTGCAGGGCGAGTTCACCCTGACGGTCGAGCTGGTCCGCCGTCTGCAGGCGCGCGGAATCACCTGCATGGCGGCGACCAGCACGCGGAATGTCGATGAGGACATTAACGGCCGGCGGGTGTCCACTTTCACGTTCGTGCGCTTCCGCGCTTATGCCGCGCCGAGGGCCGCTCAAGAAGCCGCCGAACTCTCTTGATGATACAAACCTTCGGGCTGTTGTCTCGGCGTCCCGAGGGCTTGTATCACGCTGGCGGTACCATTTTAGGGCGAGGCGGATGGTCGTTGGAGGCCGGCGTATGTCGAAAATCGACCAATCGATACCGATAGTACCTGAAACCGAGCAAATCGCGGATCGCTGAAATACCTGTTTGAAATCAAGAGCGCAAATTTCTGACAGACCGCGGAGACGGTTCTTTACTGTGGGTAGAAAATTTTGCGGCGTAAGACCAGCGCGTTACCATGTGTCAAAACAATCGAGTGGGAGTGACCGAAGGCTCCCTAGGGTATCCTTCGGTATCCTGCGATCTCCCCATAGTATATCAATTTAGATAGAGAAACCTCGATTGGCGTTCGGCATCTATCGGCCCGCCAAGATCGGCGCCGACAGACCGCCTGACGGCGCACGATACCAACCCCGCTACCGTCGCCATCCAGATGGCGGCTGACGGGATTTTCGCGGCGCAGATCGGCTGTGCAACCTCGAAGGCTGCCGCCCCACTGGGTGGTGGCAATCCGGCCTTACGCGCACAGCCCCTCCTCAAATCCTTCAGTTTGCACCTTGACCGCGAGCCTTCCTGAGAATAGAAACTATATGGGTCGCGTTGCTATACTGGTATTCTCTTTCAGCAGGGGTCATGGGGCACCGGGCTGCAGAGCTGAAATGGGGGGTGGAGCGGCGGCTCGAATTCATCGAGTTCCGACTTTTCTGGGAGGGCGGCGTCAACCGCGCCGACATCATGGAGATGTTCGATGTGTCGGTGCCGCAAGCCTCGAAGGACCTCGCGCTTTACCGGGAGCGCGCGCCCAACAACGCGATCTATGACAAGAGCGCCAAGCGCTACGTCGCCGGACACCGTTTCCAGCCCTGTTTTCTGCAGCCCGATCCGGCGGCCTATCTCAATCAGCTGCGGTCGGTTTCCGAGGGTATCGTCGACCGATCCCATGCCTGGATCGGGCAATCGCCATCCTACGATGCCACGCCCACGCCCGTTCGGGGAGTAAATGCGGAAATCCTGCGGAGCGTCATGGCTGCGATCCGGCGGTCAGAAGCCATCGAGATTCGTTACCAGTCGCTCTCTCGCCCCGAACCTCGGTGGCGATGGATCGCGCCGCACGCGATCGGCTTCGACGGCTTCCGGTGGCACGCCAGGGCCTATTGCGAGACGGACCGGACGTTCAAGGATTTCCTGCTCTCGCGGATGCTAAAGACCCGTGACACGAGGCCCAGCGGAGTCGCGTCAGACGCCGATGCCGACTGGCACGAGTTCGTCACCATCGAGATCGGCCCGCATCCCGAGCTTTCCGAGACCCAGAAGAAGGTCATCGCCCTCGACTACGGCATGCGTGGCGACAGGGCGAAGATCCCGGTGCGAAAGGCGCTGCTCTATTATGCGCTGAAGCGCCTCGGCCTCGACACCGATCCTGCGGCGCGGCGTCCCCAGGATCAGCAAATCGTCCTGCTGAACCAGGAGACGCCCCTCGGTGCCGGTGGCATCGCAGCGGTGGAGGGCTGAATGGCGGTCCTCGAAGACCTCAAGCCGGGCGGGTCGATCCGCGGAGTTTTGCCCAACGGCCTCGTGACAGTTGTGAAGGTCCAGTGGTTCGGGTCCGATGCCATTGAGCTGACCTACAAGGATGCGGGAGGCAAGGTCGGCAACGAGCTGCTCTACCGGGACCGCGAGGCGGACCTCGAAATTGTCGAAGAGGGACGCCCCTGGAGCTTCGACGGGGATGGTGCCCTGTTTCGGCTGGTGTCCGAGGCCCAGCGCATTCACCTGGCCCATCTGTTCGACCCGGTGCTGGCGGTTCACACCTCCGTCGTCGAGCCGCTGCCGCACCAGATCACGGCCGTCTATGAGAGCATGTTGCCGCGCCAGCCGCTGCGCTTTCTGCTCGCCGACGATCCGGGCGCCGGCAAGACCATCATGGCGGGGCTCCTGATCAAGGAGCTGATCGCCCGTGGCGACCTGCAGCGCTGCCTCGTCGTGTGCCCGGGAAGCTTGGCCGAGCAATGGCAGGACGAGCTTTATCGCCGCTTCAACCTGCCCTTTGATATCCTGACGAATGACAAGCTGGAGGCGGCGCGCACCGGCAACTGGTTCCTGGAAACCAATCTCGCCATCGCACGGCTCGACAAACTCGCCCGTAGCGAGGATGTCCAGCTCAAGCTGCAAGCGCCCGATTGCCGTTGGGACCTCGTCGTGGTCGACGAGGCGCACAAGCTCTCGGCCACCTTCTTCGGCGGCGAGGTCAAATACACCAAGCGCTACCGGCTCGGGCAGCTCCTCTCGCAGCTAACCCGGCATTTCCTGCTGATGACGGCGACGCCGCACAACGGCAAGGAAGAAGACTTCCAGCTCTTCATGGCGCTCCTCGACGGCGACCGCTTCGAGGGCAAGTTCCGCGACGGCGTGCACCTGGCCGACGTCTCGGATCTGATGCGGCGCATGGTGAAGGAGAGCCTGCTGAAGTTTGACGCGACGCCGCTTTTCCCCGAGCGCGTCGCCTACACGGTCCCCTACAAGCTCTCGGATGCCGAGGCCGCGCTTTACAAGGCTGTCACCGAATATGTGCGCGAGGAATTCAACCGCGCGGAAGCGTTGGAGAACGACAAGCGCGCCGGAACGGTTGGCTTCGCGCTGACCATCCTTCAACGCCGTCTCGCCTCGTCCCCGGAGGCTATCTACCAGTCCCTGCGTCGCCGACGGGAGCGGCTCGAAAGCCGCTTGCACGAACTGGAAGTTCTGCATCGCGGCGGCCAGGCCGGCGGCGTGTTCGATGCCTGTACCCCGTTGCTCGATAAGGAAGACGTTGAGGATCTGGACGACGCGCCCGACGCCGAGTTGGAGGCCGCCGAAGAACAGGTTCTCGACCAGGCCACGGCGGCGCGCTCGATCGAAGAGCTGCGCATTGAGATCGAGACGCTGAAGCGTCTTGAAGCCCTCGCTCTGTCAATCCGGCGGAGTGGCGAGGACAAAAAATGGCGTGAGCTGGCGACCCTGCTCGGCGAGATATTCACGCCGGCTTCGATTGCGAACGGATTCGCGGAAGAAGCTGCGCCCTACGACGCAGGCGTGCCGGAGCCGCCAAAGCCCACGCCCTCGCCGCACCAAAAGCTGGTCATCTTCACCGAGCACCGCGACACGCTGAACTACTTGCAATCGCGGATCGGCACACTGCTTGGCCGGCAACAGGCGGTGGTCGCCATCCACGGTGGCATGGGCCGGGAGGAACGCATGAAGGCGCAGGAAGCCTTTCGGCACGATCCCGAAGTCCAGGTGCTGCTGGCGACCGACGCCGCCGGCGAAGGCATCAATCTCCAGCGCGCCCATCTGATGGTGAACTACGATCTGCCGTGGAACCCGAGCCGGCTGGAGCAGCGCTTCGGGCGCATTCACCGCATCGGTCAGACGGAAGTCTGCCACCTCTGGAATCTGGTCGCCGAAGAGACCCGCGAGGGCGACGTCTATCACAAGCTGCTCGACAAGCTGGCGCAAGCGCGCAGTGCGCTGGGCGGCCAGGTCTTCGACGTGCTCGGTAAGGTGCAGTTCGAAGGGCGCTCGCTGCGCGACCTGCTGATCGAGGCGATCCGCTATGGCGATCAGCCGAAGGTGCGGGCACGGCTGACGAACGTCGTCGAGAACGCCTTCGACAAGGATTCCCTGCGGGAACTGCTTGAAGAGCACGCCCTGGCGCACGACTCGATGGACGCATCGCGGGTCTATCGCATCCGGGAGGAGATGGAGCGGGCCGAGGCGCGCCGGCTTCAGCCTCACTATGTCGAGTCTTTCTTCCTCGAAGCCTTCAAGCGTCTGGGCGGCGCCGTTCGGCAGCGTGAGGCACGGCGCTACGAGATCACGCATGTCCCGGCGCCGATCCGCAACCGCGATCGCCTGATCGGATTCGGCGAGCCGGTGCTGCCGCGCTATGAGCGCATCGCCTTCGAGAAGACGCTGGTAGCGCCACAAGGGCAGCCACTGGCGGCGTTCATCTGCCCGGGCCATCCGCTGTTGAATGCCGTGATCGACTTGAGCCTGGAACGCTACCGCGATCTGCTGCGGCGTGGCGCCGTGCTGGTCGATGAGCGCGACCCGGGTACGAGCCCGCGCGTACTTTTCTTTCTCGAGCACGCGATCCAGGACGCGAGCGTCACCAAGTCCGGCGAACGCCGGGTCGTGTCAAAGCGGTTGCTGTTCGTGGAGATCGACGCTGAAGGAACGGCGCGGCATATTAACTACGCGCCTTATCTCGACTATCGTCCCCTCGGCGACGGCGAGCCAGCGGCGGAGGCGATTCTGGCGCGGCCCGAGGCCGCGTGGATCGGCCGCGACCTCGAAAGCAAGGCCCATGCGCACGCCATCGCCCACGTGGTGCCGGCGCATCTGGCCGAGGTCCGGGACCGCAGGCTCGCGCTGCTCGACAAGACCGAGGCGGCGGTCAAGGACCGGCTGACCAAGGAGATCAACTATTGGGATTTTCGCGCCGAACAACTCAAGGAGCAGGAGCGCGCCGGCAAGGCCAATGCGCGGCTGAACTCGGGCGAGGCCCGCAAGCGGGCGGACGAGCTTGAGGCCCGCCTGCAGCGACGCATGGAGGAGATCAAGCGCGAGCGCCAGCTGGCGCCGCTGCCGCCCGTGGTGCTCGGCGGCCTGCTGGTCGCGCCGATCGGGTTGATCCGCGCGATGGGGGGACGGCCGCAGGCCGTCCAGGCCGTGGTCGATACCCAGGCCGCGGCCGCGCGGGCGCGGGAGATCGTCATGGAGGTCGAGCGCGGTCTCGGCTTCGTGCCCGTCGACCGGGAATCCGAGAAGCTCGGCTACGACATCGAAAGCGCCATCCCCGGTACGGGGCGCCTGCGCTTCATCGAGGTGAAGGGACGTGTCGCGGGCGCGGACACCGTCACCGTGACGAAGAACGAGATCCTCTATTCGCTCAACAAGCCCGACGATTTCATCCTGGCGATGGTCGCGTTCGGCACGGACGGATCGCCTGAGGTGCGGTATCTACGCCGGCCCTTCCATCAGAAGGGGATCACCACCGACTTCGCTGGCGCCACCGTCAATTTTCCCTTCGCGCAACTTTTTGCCGAAGCGGCGCCCCCGTCGTGAGAGCCGTATGACCGTCAAGACAAGAAAGAAGCTGATCGAGGTCGCGCTGCCGCTGGAGGCGATCAACGCCGCCTCGGCGCGCGAGAAATCCATCCGGCATGGGCACCCCAGCACGCTGCATCTGTGGTGGGCCAGGCGGCCGCTGGCGGCGGCGCGCGCCGTGATCTTCGCGCAGATGGTGGATGATCCTTCCTCTTTTCCAGACCTGTTCCCGACCGAGAAGGCGCAAGAGGAGGAGCGTCATCGGCTCTTCGACATCATCAAGGAACTCGTGAAGTGGGAGAACACCACCAACGAGGCGGTTCTTCAGAAGGCGCGGGACGAAATCTGGCAGAGCTGGCGTCGCGCCTGCGCCGATAACGCGGATGATCCCCGCGCGAGCGAATTGTTCGACCAGCACAAGCTTCCAGCTTTTCATGATCCCTTCGCCGGGGGCGGTGCCCTGCCGCTGGAGGCGCAACGGCTGGGGCTGGAGTCTTATGCCAGCGACCTCAATCCGGTCGCGGTGCTGATCAACAAGGCGATGATCGAGATCCCCCCGAAATTCGCAGGGAAACCGCCAGTCAATCCGGCAGCACAGGCGGAATTCGCACGCGGTGGTCGCTGGAACGGATCGGGCGCTCAAGGGCTTGCCGAGGACGTGCGCTATTACGGCCAGTGGATGCGCGACGAGGCTGAGAAGCGCATTGGCCACTTCTATCCGAAGGTCGAAATTACTGCCGAGATGGCAGAAAAACGGCCGGATCTGAAGCCGCTGGTCGGCCAGAAGCTCAAAGTCATAGCTTGGATCTGGGCGCGCACGGTGAAAAGCCCCAACCCGGCTTTCGCGAGCGTCGACGTACCGTTGGCCTCGACCTTCATGCTGTCCACCAAGGCTGGCAAGGAAGTCTATGTCGAGCCGGTGATCGAGGGCGGGGGCTATCGGTTCTCTGTGAAGGTGGGCAAACCGAAGAATGCTGATGCAGCGAGAGCTGGGACTAAGGCTGATGGTAGGGGCGCGAACTTTTTGTGCGTAATGTCAGCCGCACCTATTTCCGGAGACTACATCAAGGCCGAAGCCAAGAAGGGTCAGATGGGTGCCCGACTCATGGCGATTGCGGCCGACGGCCCGAGGGGACGAGTTTACCTGTCACCCACCTCCGAGCACGAAGACATAGCGCGTCGCGCTAACCCCAAGTGGAAGCCGGACGTTGAATTTTTTCAACAGGCATTGGGGTTCCGCGTCGGTAACTACGGCATGAGCAAGTGGAGCGACCTCTTCACCTCTCGCCAACTAGTGGCGCTGACCACTCTTGCTGAATTGGTGAGTGAGGCGCGTGATCGGCTGGTTCGCGACGCCGTCGCTGCTGGCGTGCGCAATGAGCAAATATCCCTGCGCGATGGAGGCATTGGCGCTTCGGCATACGCTCAAGCGGTAGCCGTATATTTATCGTTCGCGCTGAGCAAACAAGCTGATTTAGGCAATAGTCTCTGCCGCTGGGAGCCCATTGCTCAGTGCCCCCGTCAGCTATTTGGCAGACAGGCTATTCCGATGATTTGGGATTTTGCCGAGGGTAACCCAATCGGAGATAGCTCCGGTTCTTGGGTTGTTTGCGTTGACGGTATCGCAAGAGCTTTTGGCAAAGCATTCGAGTTCATTCCAGAGAATGCTGTTGGTTTTGCAATCCAGGCAGATGCTGGCACGCAAGAAGTGTCACGCGGGAAGGTAATCTCTACCGATCCTCCCTACTACGACAACATCGGATACGCTGACCTATCCGACTTTTTCTACGTGTGGATGCGACAGCCTCTACGTTCTGTTTTTCCGGATCTTTTCGCCACGGTTGCGGTGCCGAAGGCCGAGGAGTTGGTTGCCACGCCTGATCGACACGGCGGCAAAGACGAGGCAGAAGCGTTCTTCCTTGAAGGCATGACACTGGCGATGCACCGGCTCGCTGAGCAAGCTCATCATTCCTTTCCAGTGTCCATCTATTATGCATTCAAGCAGGCAGAAAGTTACGGAGAAGGTACGGCAAGTACCGGATGGGAGACGTTTCTTGACGCCGCGATCCGTGCGGGCTTTGCGACTACCGGCACGTGGCCGATAAGGACCGAGAATGAAAGTCGCCTGCGAGGTCAGGCGTCAAATGCGCTTGCTACGAGCATCGTTCTCGTCTGCCGTCCACGTAATGCTGCCGCCCCTTCCGCGACGCGACGCGAGTTCGTCGCTGCACTAAAGGCTGAGCTTCCGGTTGCGTTGCGCCATCTTCAGGCTGGCAACATCGCGCCGGTTGATCTCGCGCAGGCTTCGATTGGTCCCGGCATGGCGGTCTACACGCGCTACGCCAAGGTGCTCGACGCTGAGGGTAAGCCTGTTTCGGTGCGCGACGCACTGGCGCTGATCAACGAAACCCTCGATGAAGCTTTGGCCGAACAGGAGGGCGATTTCGACGCTGACAGCCGTTGGGCGTTGGCGTGGTTCGAGCAGGTCGGCTTCAACGACGGGGAATACGGCGTCGCAGAGACGCTCAGCAAGGCCAAGAACACGTCCGTTGGCGGCCTTGCTCAGGCCGGAATTCTCGACTCCCGGCGCGGCAAGGTGAGGCTTCTGAAGCCGGAGGAATTGCCCGTAAGTTGGGATCCAACGACCGATCCGCGCCTGACCTCTTGGGAAGTGGTGCATCACCTCATCCGCGTGCTCGGCAGCGGCGGCGAGAGCGCGGCGGCCGAGTTGGTCGCCAAGCTCGGCGCTCGCGCGGAGATAGCGCGGGAACTTGCCTACCGGCTTTACACCATCTGCGAGCGCAAGAAGCGCGCCGCCGAGGCGCTCGCCTATAACGGCTTGGTCCAGAGCTGGCCCGAGATCGTCCGCCTCGCTCAAGAGGGCGGCAAACGGACGACAGCGGAGCCGGACCTTTTCGCTAGGGTGGAGCGCTGATCCATGGCCATGACCAATCAGGAGCGTGTCGGCAAGGCAATGGACCTCCTGCGAGCGGGCCTCGCCCCGTTCGTCGAGCGCGAGGTGCAATCGGCCGTGAAGGCCGGAACCGTGCGCATGGATGCCGTGCGCCGCTTCGCCGAAGACCCGATGCTCGGCAACAAGCCGATCGCGCAGTGGGACGCCGCTGGCCTGCTGAAGTTGATGTGGGAAACCTGGAACGACGTGTTCGGCCGCACGCTTGGCCGGTCCGAGCGCTCGCTGGTGCAAGAGCTCAAGGACGTCCGCAACAAGTGGGCGCATCAGAATCCCTTCTCCAGCGACGACGCCGATCGCGCGCTCGACTCGATGGGGCGTTTGCTCGCGGCGGTTTTGGCGCCCCAGGCCGACGAGGTCGGTAAGATGAAGATGGAGCTGCGCCGGCTCATCTTTGATGAGCAGGTACGCGGCGAAAAGCGTAAGGCCGGCGGCTCGCTGATCGAACCGGCGGCGGCCGGAAACCTCAAGCCCTGGCGGGAGGTGGTGACGCCTCATGCAGACGTCGCCAGCGGCCGCTATCAGCAGGCCGAGTTCGCCGCCGATCTGTGGCAGGTGCATCTCGGCGAAGGCAGCGACGAATACCGCAAGCCCGCCGAATTCTTCCGCCGCACCTTTCTGACCGAAAGCCTGAAGCGGCTCCTGGTCGGCGGCGTGCAGCGCCTATCCGGCCAGGGTGGCGATCCGGTCGTGCAGCTCCAGACCAATTTCGGCGGCGGCAAGACGCACTCGATGCTGGCGCTCTACCACCTGTTCGGTGGCGCGGCGCCCGGGGAATTGGCGGGCGTCGACGCGGTGCTGGCCGAGGCGGGTGTCAACAGTCTGCCCAAGGCGCGGCGTGTCGTGCTGGTCGGCAACAAGATCTCGCCCGGCAACCCCGTCACCAAGCCCGACGGCACCGTGGTGCGGACGCTGTGGGGTGAGCTTGCGTACCAGCTTGGCGGAGCCAAGGCGTTCGCGCGCGTCGCCAAGGACGATGAGAAGGCGACCAGCCCGGGCGACGTGCTGCGCGAGCTGTTCGTCGAATACGGCCCTTGCCTCGTGCTGGTGGATGAGTGGGTGGCGTATGCGCGCCAGCTCCATGACCAGAGCGATCTGCCGGCCGGCAGCTTCGAGACGCAGTTCACTTTCGCGCAGGCGCTAACCGAGGCGGCGAAGCTCGCCAGGAACTGCCTGCTCGTCGTCTCGCTGCCGGCGTCCGACACGGCGGGTTCGCCGCACACTCAGGCCAACGACGTGGAAGTCGGCGGCATTCGCGGCCGCGAGGCGCGCGACCGTCTGCGCAATGTCGTCGGACGCGTCGAGTCATCGTGGCGGCCGGCGACGGCGGAAGAGGGCTTCGAGATTGTGCGGCGCCGGCTCTTCGAGCCGATCGCCGGCGATAGGTTCAAGCAGCGCGATCTGACGGCGCGGGCCTTCGCCGACCTCTACCGGGCCCAGGCGGCCGAGTTTCCGCCGGAGTGCTGTGCCGGCGATTACGAACGGCGCATTCAGGCCGCCTTTCCGATCCACCCGGAGATCTTCGACCGGCTCTACACCGACTGGTCGACGGAGGTGAAATTCCAGCGCACGCGCGGCGTGCTGCGCCTGATGGCGGCGGTGATCCACAGTCTCTGGGAGAAGGGGGACCGTAGCCCGCTGATCTTGCCCTCGACCGTCCCGATCGACGATCCGCGGGTGCAGTTCGAGCTGACGCGATACCTCTCGGACAATTGGGTGCCGATCATCGAGAAGGACGTCGACGGCCCCAATTCGCTTCCGCTGCGGATCGACGGCGAAGTGCCCAATCTCGGCAAGCTGTCGGCGACAAGGCGCGTAGCGCGCACGATCTACCTCGGCTCCGCACCGACCACAGCAGCCGCACATCGTGGGCTTGAGGACCGGCGTGTGAAGCTCGGCTGCGTGATGCCGGGCGAGAGCCCGGCCGTCTTCGGCGATGCGCTGCGCCGGCTCGCTTCGGCAGCCACCTATCTCTACCAGGACGGGCCGCGTGCTTGGTACGCGACCCAACCGACGGTGACGAAGCTCGCCGAAGACCGGGCGGAGCAGCTCAAGCGCGATCCGGACAAGGTGGCCGGCGAATTGGAGGCGCGGTTGCGCGCCGACCTCAAGTGCATCGGCGATTTCTCGCGCATCCACTCGATGCCGCGTTCGGGCGCGGACGTGCCCGACGACTACGATGCGCGTCTTGTCGTTCTCCCAGCCGAGCACGCCTACACTAAAGAAAGCGGCAACCCCGCCGAAACGGCTGCGAAGGCGATCCTCGAATCGCGCGGGAACGCCCCGCGCCTCTACCGCAACACGCTGGTCTTCCTGGCCGCCGACAAGGTGCGGCTGCAAGACCTCGATGAGGCGCTACGCACGTATCTGGCCTGGTCGTCAATCGTGGCCGAAAAGGAGGCGCTCAACCTCAACCCGCACCAGACCCGGCAGGCCGAAACCCAGAGGCAGGCCGCCGACGGCGCCGTGAAGGCACGACTGCCCGAAACCTATCAGTGGCTCCTCGTTCCGGAGCAATCGACGCCGCAGGCGCAAGTCGTCTGGCAGGCTTCCCGGCTCACTGGCAGCGGCGCCTTGGCGGTCCGGGCGAGCAAGAAGCTGCGTAGCGACGAGTTGCTGGTCGCAAGCCTCGGCTCGACGATCCTGCGCAAGCATCTCGATGACGTTCCGCTGTGGCGCGGCGACCACGTCGCGGTGAAGCAGCTCATCGACGACTTCGCGCGCTATCTCTATTTGCCGCGCGTCGCCGGTCCCGAGGTGCTGGTGCAGGCCATTCGGGACGGGCTCGCCCTGCTGACATGGCGCGCGGATACTTTCGCCTACGCCGAGAGCTACGATGAGGCGGCGTCACGCTATCGCGGGCTGCACGGCGGACACAGCGTCAGCATCTCGGCCGACAGTTCTGGTCTTCTCGTCAAGCCGGACGTAGCAGGCAAGCAACTGGATGCGGAAACGCCGTCTCCAGCTACCCCCGACCCGCCCCCCAGCCCCAGTGGTGAAGGATCCGATCCTCATCCCGGCACCGGCAAAACGCCTCCGATACCGCCGACCGCTCAGCAGCTCCGGCGTTTCCATGGGTCAGTACGGGTCGATTCAACGCGCGTGGGGCGCGACGCCGGCCGAATCGCCGACGAGGTGATTGCTCATCTCGCCGGTCAGGTGGGCGCGGAAGTCACCGTTACCATTGAGATCGAGGCGAGGCTCCCCAACGGTGCCACGGACCAGCTAGTGCGCACCGTCACCGAGAACAGCCGAACCCTGAAGTTCGATAGCCACGGTTTCGAGACGGAATAGTGTCAGCCAGTTGCCGATACCGCGTCGGGCTCGACTGGCCTGCCGCATGTGCTGGTGACGAAATGGTGGCGGGCGAGCCGGGCGGTTGATGGTCACACCGGCTACTGCCTCTCCGAGAGCCTCCGGAAGGCTCGTGAGCCGGCCGGAAAGCGTTGCGCGGAGGGCTTGAGCCGGGCACTGGGTTCTCGCGGATTGAGGAGCGCCTCGGCAAAACGCCCGGCTGTCTCTGGCGCTCAGCCGGATCGTCTGCGTTTCCTCGAGCACGCGCACGGCCGTCTTATGCACGCTGGCGATCACGAAGTCTGTCAGCGTGCGCCCCAGCAGCTCGGCGGCGCGCTGGAATAGCGCTTGCTGATCGCGCGAGATGCGCGCTTCCCCCCGCTCGTCTCACGTTTCGCGGTGGTTTTCCGAGGCATGCCCTTTCTTGATGCGCGCGCGGAATGTGTGTATCCTCTACGGCTTAAGATACGGACAAGTCAAGTCGCGATCTCAGCGCATAAGGCCGAGAATCGGTCGCAACGGGAGCGGGGAAATGGCACAAGCCAGATCGCCGTCCACGGCGGATCAGCGCGTTTTTGACGTGGAGTCAACATGAACGCCGACCTGCAATCTTTTTCTGAGAATTTTTCCTGCCTGACCGGCCATCCGAAGCCGATGCGGTGGCAGCAGCGGCTGTTCGACCGGTTCAAGGATGGAGCGATCCCGCAGGCGCTCGATCTGCCGACCGGCCTCGGCAAGACCTCGGTCATCGCCGTGTGGCTGCTGGCGCTGGCGTGGGAAGCGGAAAGGGGAGAGGTCAAAATCCCGCGGCGGCTTATCTATGTTGTAGACCGCCGAACAGTGGTGGACCAGGCGACGGACGTTGCCGAAGGACTACGTGCAAATTTAATGAGCGCGCCCACAGGAAGCTTGACCGCGCAAGTCAGGGACCAGTTGAACAAACTTTGTATTGACCCCACCGATGATGCGTCGCCGCTCGCCATCAGCACCCTCCGCGGCGAGCGCGCTGACAATCGTGAATGGCAATCCGATCCCGGGCGCCCGGCGATTATCATCGGCACGGTCGACATGATCGGCTCGCGGCTTTTGTTTTCAGGCTACGGCGTATCCCGCCGCATGCGCCCGTTCCATGCTGGCCTGCTTGGGCAAGATACGCTCCTTGTCCATGACGAGGCGCATCTTTCCGAGCCGTTCGGTAGGCTCATTCTCACCATCGTCGAAATCCAGCGAGCGCAGAGGGCGCCGCGCCCGCTCCGCGTCATGGAGCTTTCGGCCACCCAGCGCCTACAGGATACCACGGCGGTGTTACCGTCGACGGATGAGGACACGTCCGAGGATTTGTTTAAGGCGCGAGTTCACGCCGTCAAACGGCTACGCTTTGAGGATCGTGCCGAAAGCGAAGAAGCCGCCGTCGCCAAGGTCGCAGAGCTTGCACTTCGCTACAAGGACGAACGCAAGCGCGTGCTTGTATACGTCCGCAGACCGCGCGACGCGCGCAGGATCGCCGACGAGCTCGCCAAGGCCACTGATCGCTCACGGATCGCGCTCTTGACCGGCACAGTGCGCGGTTACGAGCGCGATGCGCTCGCCGAGACGGCTCTGTTCAAAGGGTTCCGGAGTGATCCCGAGCGACAGCCACCCGAGGCGACGGAGTATCTCGTGGCGACTTCGGCCGGCGAGGTGGGCGTCGATCTCGACGCGGACCATCTGGTCTGCGACCTCTCCACGCTCGATTCGATGATCCAGCGGCTCGGTCGCGTGAACCGGTTGGGCATAAATGACCATCAAGCAAACGTACATGTCGTCGAATGGCCGGTGAAGGAGGACGAAGGCGAAAAGGGGAAGCTCGATCAAGCGATCATGGAAACCAAGACAGCGCTTGCTTCGCTGCCGAAGCGCGACGACGCGCACGACGCAAGCCCCAGGAGTTTGCGTGCACTGGCCGATCGAACTGAGGCGTTCGCACCGAGCCCGCGCACCGTACCGCTCACCGACATCCTCCTCGACAACTGGTCGCTGACGCGCGTCAAGGATCTCCCCGGCTGCCCGATGCCGGGGCGATGGCTGCACGGGATCGAGGCCGGCGAGCCGGACCTCTCCGTCGCCTGGCGCGAGGAGGTGAACGAACTCGCCGCCTGCGTTACGCGCGGTACAAGGAGCGGCATCCGCCTCGTCAAGCAGCTCTACGACAAGCATCCGATCCTTGCGCGCGAACGCCTGCGTGGGCCGCTGAGTGTGGTGAAAGATGAACTTAGGCGGCTTGCGCGACGCAAGCCCAAGGACGGTGCAGCGGATGAACAGATTTTCGCGATCCTGCTGCCGGTGAATGGCGATCCAATCGTCGGCGCGCTGTCCGATCTGTTGGAATGTGAAACCGTGTTGCCCAACGCGACCCTGGTGCTTCCGCCTCAGGCCGGAGGCCTCGATGAGCGCGGCATGTTGGCGGGCGATGCGCCTTACGACTCGGGACGTAGGCAACCCTACGATGTGGCGGATGATCTGGCTGCAACGGACACGGATGAAAGGTGGCGTTTGCGCATCCTGTTCCAGCGCAAGGAGGGCGAAGATTGGAGCGCGCGTGTCCTCGGACAGGCGGTCGGTTTTCCGGACGATTTGGCGGAGGAGCTCGCCGAGGCGAGGACCGATAAGGTGCCGAACGGGCTCTTGCGGGATCACTTCGCCGATACACGCGCGCTCGCCGAACGGGCGCTGCTGGTGATCGAGGAAGACGACGAAGGGCCGTCAAAAGCCCTGCAGCTATTAAGCGCGCGCCGCGCGGTGGCGACCGTGCAGGATGATCCCGCCGCCGCTGCGCGGTGGCAGGAGCTCGATGAGCACCTGCTCTGGGCGGAAAGCGAAGCCGCTGGAATCGTCGAGCGGATCGGGCTCAAGGCCGAACATCCCGGCATCGCCGAAGCGGTGGTCATCGCCGCACGCTGGCATGATCGCGGCAAGGATCGCCCGGCTTGGCAGAAAGCGATAGGCAATCGGCCGCCAAGAAGAGGCGAAGTGCGGACGTGGAAGCCTTGGGCGAAGAGCGGGCAGCGCGGCTTTGACGATTCCGAATGCGGCGCCTACCGCCACGAGTTCGGCTCCCTGCGTGAGGCCTCGGAAGACGAGTCGATCCGCAACCATCCGGAGCGCGATCTGATCCTCCACCTCATCGCCGCGCATCACGGCTGGGCGCGGCCGCATTTCGAACCGGACCAGTGGGACATCGCCGACGGCGTCTCCGAGGAGGAGAATGCGGCGGTGGCCGCCGAGACCATGCGCCGTTTCGCGCGCCTGCAGCGCCGCTTCGGCCATTGGGGCCTGGC
>Ga0209062_1001046_pt1 | contig 57895 bp, 52 predicted proteins | sample Coa_R2_2_FD_187158 | JGI IMG/M metagenome (GOLD analysis project Ga0209062, IMG submission 187158) | Surface soil microbial communities from Centralia Pennsylvania, which are recovering from an underground coalmine fire - Coalmine... | ecosystem: Environmental > Terrestrial > Soil > Unclassified... | reverse complement strand
CGCAGACCCGCACCATCTGCGCCGCCGCTCTCATAGAGCCCTTCCTCGCCCGGAATATGCGCCAGATATTTGGGGTGATGGGGATCGGTCACATCGACGATCGAGGTGCCGTTGAACTCCGCCTGGCCCGTCAGCGGATTCATCGGCTTCGGCGTCGCGTTGGTGCCGCCGTGATGGCCGATATAAGCGATCCAGCGATCGCCCTGATGATGGATGACGGGCTGGTAGGCGCTGCGCCCTTGAAGATCGTCATAGCCGACCAGCGCCATGTTCTCCGCCTCGGGCGTGGTCTGCGCCGCCGCGGGCGCCACGACAAGAAGGAGCGCCGCGACGCCCGAGCCGATCACGCTGGTCAAATCGTTCCTCCCTTTGCCTCTCAGCCCCTTCGGCATACCGCCTCGATCCTGTGACCGTCGGGGTCGAGGACATAGGCAGCGTAGTAGCGGGGATCGTAGTGCGGCCGGAGACCCGGCGCACCATTGTCGACGCCGCCCGCCGCGAGCGCCTGTTCGAAGAAGCGATCGACCAGGGCGGGCGAGGCCGCGGCAAAGGCGAGGTGGAGCGCGAGAAGGGGCGGTTTCGCGGCGGCGATGCCGAACTGCCAGTGATCGACGCCGAACCCGATCGCCTCGCCATCGCGCATCAGCACGCGAAGCCCAAGCGGCGCCAGCGCGGCGCGATAAAAGCCGAGGCTCCGTTCGAGATCGCTGACCGGCAGGTTGAAATGATCGATCATGTCCAGGGTCTCCTTCCGGGACAGCCTATCATCCGGTGCGAAGCGGCAACAGCAAGCCGGCATGATGACATCTTGCGGTCGGCCGCTCTTTGGCCAAACTGATGGTTGGTCACGGGAGAATCGTCATGGCTCTTTCGGCACTCTGCGCCTCGCACACGCCGCTCATGCGCACGGCGCCGGTCGCGCCGGCGACGCGGCAAGCGGTCGAGGCATCCTTCGCTCGTCTCGCCGATCATCTTCGCCGCTTTGCGCCCGAGCTTGTCATCCAATTCTCACCCGACCATTTCAACGGCTTCTTCTATGACGCCATGCCGAGCTTCTGTGTCGCCGCAGGCGCCCAGTCGGTGGGCGATTGGGGGACGGCTAAGGGGCCGCTCCCCGTGCCCGAGGACGAGGCGCTGGCGCTTGTCGCAGCGCTGCGCGAGGACGGCTTCGACCCCGCGCTCTCCCAGCGCATGGCTGTCGATCATGGCTTTACGCAGATCTGGGAGGCGATGCTCGGGCGCTTCGATCTTCATCCGCTCATCCCGATCTTCGTCAATTGCGCGGCGCCGCCGCTGCCGAGCCTTAGCCGCATCCGGCGCTTCGGCGAAGCCGTCGGGCGCCATGCCGCGCGGCTCGGCAAGCGCGTGCTCTTCGTCGCCTCGGGCGGCCTGTCGCATGACCCGCCGCTTCCGGATTTCAGCGCGCTTCCCGCCGGCGGCCGCGAATTCTTCCTCGCCGGGCGCAACCCGACGCCCGAGATGCGCCAAGAGCGCGAGCAGCGCGTGCGCGACGCGGCTGTCGCCTCCTCGCGCGGCGAGGGGCCGTGCCGGCCCCTCAACCCGGATTGGGACCACATGATCATCGACATCTTCCGCAGCGGCGATCTTGCGCGCGCCGAGGCCTTGACCGACGAGGCCATCCGCCGCGAGGGCGGACGCGGCGGGCATGAAATCCGCGCCTGGCTTGCCGCGCTCGCCGCGCTCTCGGCCGCCGGGCCTTACCGCGCCACGCTCGATTTCTACCAGGCGATCCCCGAATGGATCGCCGGCATGGCGATGATGACGGCGGAGACGATTTAGCATGCCGGTTCGCGACGGCAGGCAGTTCATCGCCGGGCTCCGCGAGCATCCGCGCGAGGTGTGGATCGAGGGCGAACGCGTCGCCGATGTCACGACCCATCCCGCCTTTCGCCGCAGCGTCGAGCAGCTCGCACGGCTCTATGACATGCAGCATGATCCCGCGCTCGGCGACGCCCTCACCTATGTCGTGCCCGAGACCGGGGAGCGCGCGGGCACCGCCTTCATGCCGGCACAAGACATCGCCGACCTTCAGAAGCGCCGCGCCGCCTATCGCGTCTGGGCCGAGGCGACTTTCGGCCTCATGGGACGCTCGCCCGATTTCCTCAATGTGACGCTCCTCGCCTTCGCCGAGGCAAGCCACGTCTTCGCCCGCGGCGGCGAGCAATTCGGCCGCAATATCGAGCGCTATTACCGTTATGTCCGCGACAATGACCTGTTTCTGAGCCATGCGCTCATCACGCCGCAGAACGACCGCTCGCGCAGCTCATCGGCACAGGCCGATCAGAGCCTCCACCTCAAGGTGGTGCGCGAGAGCGCGGCGGGCATCGTCGTCTCGGGCGCGCGCATGCTGGCGACGCTCGGGCCGGTCTCGGACGAGATGATCATGTACAACCTCCCGGTCTTCCGGCCGGGCGATGAAGATCATGCGATCATGTTCGCGGTGCCGACCGATACGCCGGGGCTCCGTCAGATCTGCCGCACGCCCTATGACCGCGCCGATCAATCCGCCTTCGATCACCCCCTGGCTTCGCGCTTCGAGGAGAGCGACGCGCTCTTGATCTTCGACGAGGTGCTGGTGCCGTGGGAGCGCGTCTTCGTCTATCGCGACGTGGCGCTCTGCAATGCGATCTATCCCGACACCGCACTGCGCAATCACACGGCGCATCAGACCAACACGCGCGCCCTCGTCAAAATGCAATTTGCTACGGGCCTCGCCATCGCGGTGGCGCGCGCCATCAAGGCCGATCAGTTTCTCCATGTACAACAGATGCTGGGCGAATGCCTCGGCTATGTCGAGATCGTCAAGAGTGCGCTCACCCGCGCCGAGACGGAATTTGAGACGACGCCCGGCGGCACGATACGCGCGCTCCTGGCGCCGCTTCAGGCGCTGCGCGCCTTCCTGCCGACGGCGTACCCTCGGATCATCGAGGTGCTGCAGACGATCGGCGCGGGCGGGCTCATGATGATGCCGAGCGGCGCCGATTTCGCGGCCCCGGAGATCGCAGCGGATGTGGCGCGCCACTATCAGGGCGCCGGCGTCTCGTCGCTTGACCGCGTCAAGCTCTTCAAGCTCGCCTGGGATCTGGCGGGCGACGCCTTTGGCTCCCGGCAATTGCAATATGAGCGCTACTACGCAGGCGACCCCGTGCGCATCCTCGCCGGAAACTACCTGGCGGCCGACGACAAGGAACCGATGGCGCTCGTCCAGAAGGCGATGGGGTTGGCGGGAGGGGATAGCGGCGCTACGCCAACATCCCCAGCTCGACCAGCGCGCGGCGGAGCGCCGGCGGATCGGTGAATTGGATGCCGTGAATGCCGAGCGCCTGGGCGGCGGCAACGTTCCTTGGGCTGTCATCGATGAAGACCGCATCCTCGGCGCTGAGCCCGTAACGCTCGAGCAGCAGCCGATAGAGGCGAGGGTCAGGCTTCACCAACTTCTCCTCGCCTGAGACGACGATGCCTTGGAACCAGGCGAAGAAGTCGAAGCGCCGCCGCCCGACCGGAAAGGTTTCGGCCGACCAGTTGGTGAGCGCGTAGAGTGGCACGCGGCGCTGACGCAGCTCGGCGAGGATCGCGACCGAGCCTTCGATCGGACCGCGCATGGTCTCGTCGAAGCGCATGCCCCAGGCCTCGATCAGCGCGCGCTTCTCCGGATGCTCGCGCGCCAGGAGCTCGGTTGCTTCGGCGAAGCTCCGCCCGGCATCCTGGCAAAGATTCCATTGAGGCGTGCAGATAGTGCCAAGGAAATGCTCCATCGCCGCCTCGTCGCCATCGAACAGCTTGCGATAGAGATGCCGCGGGTCCCAATCGACGAGAACCCCGCCGAGGTCGAAGATGGCGACGGTGCGAGAGGGCATGAGGTTTCCAGGAGCGTGGGGAGCAAGAGAATGGAAAGGAGAGTTTTAGGCCAGATCCTCGCCTCGCCCAACCTCTCCGATCCGATCGGACAAAGAGCGGCTCGTCGCAGCTTCTATCGGCGATGGGCGGCCATGCTCACTCCCACCGCGTCACGAAACCTTTGCGCTTGACCGCCCGTTGCGGTGTCGCGCTCATGAGCGCGGGGAGCGAGGGAAGCGGTTTGCCGTAGAGCCAGCCCTGGCCGTATTTGATGCCGAGGCGCGCCGCGGCCTTGGCGGCGGCTTCGTCTTCGATCATCTCGCCAATAGTATGCGAGCCCAATTCCTCGCAGAGCTGGCAGATCGACTGCACCAGCGCGCGCTCGCGCTCGTTCTCCAGCGCCGCCTTGAGGAAAGGTCCGTCGATCTTGACGAAATCGACATCGAAATGGCGCAAGTAATTATAGGCGGCGGCACCCGCGCCGAAATCGTCGAGGCACACGGCGTGACCCTCGGCGCGCAGCCAATCGAGGAATTTGATGGCTTCGTCGACGCGCTCGATGCCGGCGCTCTCCGTCAGCTCGAAAATGAAGCGCTCGCGCAAGGCCGCATGCGGCTTCAAGAGCTCCGTGAGCGCGCTGCGGAACGCCTCGCTCTGCACCGACTGCCCCGAGACGTTGACGGCGACGCCGGGGCCGGTCGTGCGCGCGAGCTCGGTGAGCGCCTTGCGGCAGACAGCGAGGTCGAGCTCCTGGATGAGGCCGACCTCTTCGCCGAAGGTGATGATCTCGTAAGGGCTCTTGCCGTCCTCGAAGCGCGAGAGCGCCTCGTAGTGATGGACCTCGCGGTCCTTGATCAGCACGATCGGCTGGAAGACGAGCTGGAATCCGCCCTTCTCGATGACGCGGCGGAGATCGCCGAATTGCGCGACCGTGCGGCTCATCACCGCGGAGAGTCCGTCCTTGAGCGAGGACAAGGTAAAGTCGCCGCCGCTCTTGTCCGAGAAGGTCTTCACCGCATAGGCGATCGCCTTGGCGGCGTCGCGCTCGTCGAGCTGGCCGACCGCGAGGTCGAGGCTCGCGACCCGCGTCTCGACGGCGCCTTCGCGCAAGCCCGCGCCGCGCATGACCTCGCCGACATCCTGCGCCAGCGCCGATATGTCGGGGGCGCCCAGGCGAACCACGCCGAACTCGTCGGCGCCGAGGCGTCCGGCGCTGTCGCCGCCGACCGAGCGCGCGCGCAGCACGGCGCCGATCTCCTCCATCAGATTCTGCGCCTGGGCCTCGGGCAGCTCGTGGGCGGCCTTGTCGAGACCGTCCAGCCGGACAAGTGCCAGATGCCGCGGCCGAGGGTCGCCGCCATCGGCCGAAGACGCGCTCGCCGCCTTCAACAGCGCCTCTTTCGCAAGAAGCCCCGTGGCCTTGTCGCGCGGCGCATCCTCGCCGCCGATGCCGCGCAGCAAGGTCAAGGTCACGAAGATCCGCCCCGGTACGCTCGGCAGCGCGCAGCATCCCAAGAGGACGGAAGGCAGGACGCCCGAGGGGTGATCGAGCCGGATGGTGACGGGATCGAGCCGGCCGCTCCTGGGCAATCCCTTGGCGAGGTGACGCACGACCGCGCGGTCGCGCGCCGCGATGAGATCGAAGAAAGGCTTGCCGACGATCGCGCCCGCATCGCGGCCCCACAGGCTCTTGACCGCGCCCGAGGCGGTCGCGACGCGCCAATCGGGCTCGAGCTCGATCAAAAGATCGGCCGAGGCGAAGGCGAAGGCGACGAAACGGTCGCGATCGAGGCGAAGATCGGTCATGCCGCTAATCGTGCGAGGTGGTCCGAAGCAATCCCACCGATTATTGCCGCAATATTTGAAGCAAAGCTGAATTATTTCGCGCCGCCCGCCCTTAATGCATCAAGCCGCCCCGCGGGTAGGGCGGATTGGGCGGCCCCCCTGGCGGTATGGCCATGCCGCCGGGTCCATAGCCGGTCACCGGCCCGAGATTGGGCGTGGCCGGGAGCGGCGCGTAGCTGGGGCGCGGCGGCACGGGGGCCGGCCCGCGGCCGATCTCGCCGGGCGCCGGGCCGGGGAGGAAATATTGGACCTCCGGGGACGGCGCGAGCGGCGCCGGCCGTCCTTGCGGCACGACGGGCGCCGCGGCGGCCGACGCTTGCGCAGGCGGGCCCGACGGGATGACGAAATAGGGCGGCGGCGATCGCTCCGACGCGCCGCAACCGGCAAGAAGGATGACGAGGCAAGAGAGGAGCGAGCGCATCGATGTTCCCTTGCCATTGCCCCTGCCGCGCGGAATGATCGCCGCCCGAATGCCGAGCCAACCGGCAGGATATTGCGGGGGAGATTCATGAGAATAACGCGCCGAAGCTTTGTGGGAAGCGCCGCCGCCGCCGCGGCCGCCGGGGTCTGTTTGCCGAGCGGCCGCTCGCAGGCGGCCGAGTTCACGCTGAAGCTCGCCAACAACAATCCCGTCGATCATCCCATGAATATCCGCTGTCGCGAGATGGTCGAGCGGATCAGGCAAGAAGCGAACGGCCGCCTCGACATCCAGATCTTTCCCAACAACCAGCTCGGCGGCGACACCGACATGCTGTCGCAGGTGCGCACCGGCGGCATCGATTTCTTCATCCTGTCGGGGCTCATTCTCGCGACGCTGGTGCCGGTCGCGTCGATCAACGGCATCGGCTTCGCCTTCAAGGATTATGACCATGTCTGGGCGGCGATGGATGGCGAGCTCGGCGCGCTGGTGCGCGGCGCCATCGAGAAGGCGGGACTCCATGCCTTCGAGAAGATGTGGGACAACGGCTATCGGCAGATCACCAGCAGCACGCATCCCGTCAACGCGCCCGCCGATCTCCAGGGCTTCAAGATCCGCGTGCCGGTGAGCCCCCTCTGGACCTCGATGTTCAAGGCGTTCGGCGCGTCCCCTGCCAGCATCAATTTCGCCGAGGTCTACTCGGCGCTCCAGACAAAGGTGGTCGAGGGCCAGGAGAATCCGCTGACCCTGATCCAAATCGCCAAGCTCTTCGAAGTGCAGAAATTCTGCTCGCTCACGAGCCATATGTGGGACGGCTATTGGATGCTCGCCAACAAGCGAAGCTGGGAGGCGCTGCCCAAAGACCTCCAGGAGATCGTTGCCCGGAACTTCGCGCAAGGCGCGCTTGACGAGCGTGCCGATGTGGCAAAGCTCAACGCCTCCGTTCAAAGCGCCTTGGAAAAGGAAGGGCTGGTCTTCAACAAACCCGATACCGAGCCCTTCCGCGCCGCCTTGAAGAAGGCGGGCTTCTATACCGAATGGCGCGCGAAATACGGCGCCGAGGCCTGGTCGGTGCTGGAGAAATATGCCGGCGGGCTGAGTTGAGGGATGAAGTTGCATCGCCGTGCCGCGTGCTTCGAGATGCAAGCTGCGCTTGCTCCTCAGCACGAGGTAGATCGTTGATCGCAGCCTCGTCGAATCCTCATCCTGAGGCACCGCCGCGGGCGGCGTCTCGAAGGACGCACACTGTCGATCCAGCGCCGAGATGACCGAACTCTCCAACATTGCTGCCACTCGCCCGTCGCACGCGCCGTGGCTCGAGGGCCTGCTCGCGGCGATCACCGAAATTCCCGCGGCGATTCTCGTCGCGCTCGAGATCATCGTGCTCTTCGCCGGCGTCGTCTCGCGCTATGTCTTCCATCAGCCGCTGACTTGGAGCGACGAGCTCGCTTCGATCCTGTTCCTGTGGCTCGCCATGCTGGGCGCCGTCATCGCGCTCCGGCGCGGCGAGCATATGCGGCTCACCACCTTCATCAACCGCGCCGCGCCCGCGCGGCGCGCCTTTCTCGAGACGGTGGCGGCGCTGGTGGTCATCGTCTTCGTCCTCTTGGTGCTCGTGCCGGCCTATGAATATGTCGCCGATGAATGGGCGATCCTGACGCCAGCGCTCGAGATCCATAACAGCTTCCGCGCCGCGGCAATCGAGGTGGGCGCCGTGTTGATGATGGTGGTCGCGCTGACCCGCCTCGCCGAGCGCGCGGGAGGGGCGCAACTCGCCGTGGCACTCCTCGTCGTCGGCGCCGCGGCGCTGGGGCTGTGGCTCGCGCGTCCGGCGCTGCTCGCGCTCGGCAATGCCAATCTCGTCCTGTTCTTTGTTCTGCTCGTGGCGCTCTCTGTCGCGGTCGGCGTGCCGATCGCCTTTGCCTTCGGCGTCGCCACCATGTCCTATCTGGCGCTGGCCACGCACGTGCCGCTCATCGTGGTCATGGGGCGCATGGATGAAGGCATGTCGCATCTGATCCTGCTCGCGGTGCCGCTCTTCGTCTTCTTGGGCGTGCTGATCGAGATGACGGGCTTGGCGCGCGCCATGGTCGATTTCCTGGCGTCGCTCCTGGGCCATGTGAGAGGCGGGCTTTCCTATGTGTTGTTGGGCGCGATCTATCTCGTCTCCGGCATCTCCGGCTCCAAGGCCGCCGATATGGCGGCGGTGGCGCCGGTGCTCTTTCCCGAGATGAAGCGGCGCGGCGCCGCTCCCGGCGAATTGATCGCGCTGCTCGCCGCCTCGGCGGCGATGTCCGAGACCATTCCGCCCAGCATCGTGCTGCTGACCATCGGGTCGGTCACCGGGATCTCGATCGCCGCGCTCTTCAATGGCGGGCTGGTGCCGGCCTTCGTGCTGGCGCTTGCGCTTGTCGTCGTCGCCTATCGCCGCTCGCGCAGCGACGATCTCCGCGGCGTCAGGCGGGCGAGCCCGCGCCGGATCGGACGGGCCTTTCTCGTGGCGCTGCCTGCGCTCGTTCTCCCCTTCATCATCCGCTTCGCCGTGATCGGCGGCATCGCGACGGCAACCGAGGTCTCCACCATCGGCATCGTCTACAGCGCGCTTGCCGGCATCTTTCTCTATCGCCATTTCGACTGGCGGCGGCTCTACCCGATGCTGGTCGACACCGCGGCGCTGTCGGGCGCGATCCTGCTTATCATCGGCACCGCGACCGCCATGGCTTGGGCGCTGACGCAATCGGGCTTCTCCGGCAAGCTCGCCCACGCCATGGCCGCCATGCCGGGCGGCACGGGCGGCTTTCTCACCATCTCGATCGTCGCCTTCGCCATCTTGGGCAGCGTGCTCGAAGGCATTCCGGCGATCGTCCTGTTCGGGCCTCTGCTCTTCCCGGTATCGCGCGCTTTGCATATCCACGACGTGCATTACGCGATGGTGGTGATCCTCGCCATGGGGATCGGGCTCTTCGCGCCGCCCTTCGGCGTGGGATTCTATGCCGCCTGCGCCATCGGCCGCGTCCCGCCCGATGAGGCGATGCCGCGCGTCTGGCCCTATTTGGCGGCACTTCTCGCGGCGCTGGTGGTCGTCGCCGCGGTACCCTGGCTGTCGATCGGATTTCTCTAAGTCGCCGCGCTGGCCGGCAGGTCATGCACATGCACGTCGTGAGCGGAATGGCGGCGCAGAATGTCGAGCGCACGCCGCTCGGCCTCGGCATCGCGAATCCTCACCCAGAGAAGCACGCCGCCTCTGTCGATCTGTTCCTGGAGAAAATCTCTCTCCTCTTCGCCTGCCGCGCGCCCTACCACCGCGCCCGCCGCCCCCACGCCGCCCGCCGCCAGCACCGCGGCCCCGGCCGCGAGCGCCACGACGCCGCCGGTCATGACGGTGAAGCCGGCGGCGGCGAACCCGGCGAGCAGGGCGGCAAGACTCGTCCCGAGGACGCGCGCTTGGCGCATATCCGCATCGGTGGTCGCGGCATCACGCGGCGCCCGCGGGTCGTCCTCGGCCCGGCGCGTGTCGTCCTGATGCTCGAGCCCGCCGCGCGCGAGAAAGCTGATCTCCGACCGGTCGAAGCCGTGGCTCTGGAGATCGGCGACCGCTTGCTGCAACGTCTCGGAATCGCTGAAGGCGGCGACCGCCTCGCGGATGAGCGGCTGCGATACTGCCATGATGGCTCCTTTCCCGGCTCGTCTCCCCAGGGAAACGAGCGCCGGGGGCGCAGGGTTCAGCGCGGCGCGGGCGCGGCGAGCCAAGCGAGCGAGGCGCGCAGGCGCACGGCCTCGCCCACGACGACGATCGCCGGCGGCTCGATGCCAGCGCGCGCCGCCGCCTCGGCCGCCCGTTCGAGCGTGGTCTCGACCACGCGTTGTGCCGGGGTGGTAGCCTTGCTGATGATGGCGACGGGCTCTTCAGCGCGGCGTCCCCCGGCGATGAGACGCGCGGCAATCCCATCGAGATGCTTCAGCGCCATATAGAGCACGAGAACCGGCGCGGCGCGCGCCAAGGCCGACCAATCGAGGCCATCCGGCACCGCACCGTCGCTCGCATGGCCGGTGATGAAGGCGACGGCCGAATTGATGTCGCGGTGCGTCGCCGGAATGCCGGCATAGGCGAGCCCGCCGATCCCTGCGGTAATGCCCGGCACGACGCGAAAGGGTATGCCTGCCGCGACCAGCGCCAGCGCCTCCTCGCCGCCGCGCCCGAAGACGAAGGGATCGCCGCCCTTGAGGCGCAACACCCGATTTCCCGCCCGCGCCAGCCGGACGAGACGGTCGGAGATGTCGGGCTGCTGCGGCGACGGCTTTCCGCCGCGCTTGCCGGCATAGTCCCGAACGGCGCCCGGCCGCGCCAGCGCCAGGATGCGCTCATCGACGAGGGCGTCATAGACCACGACATCGGCATGGCGCAGCGCGTGCAGCGCCAGGAGTGAGAGCAGGCCGGGATCACCCGGCCCCGCACCGACGAGCCAGACGGAGCCCGGCGCAAAGTCGGGAAATTCAAGCGACGGAAACGGGCTCTCGCGATTCATGATGGCGGCGAGCCTACACTGCGAAGTGGCTCCTCGGTAGTCATGGCGCCGGCCGTCTCATAAAATCACGCGATGTCACGGCGACCACCAGGCAGATTGCGGCGCGGCTGGACGACCGGCGCCTGCGCCGCGGCGGCCGCGCGCGCCGCGATGGAAGCCCTGCTGACGGGCCGCTTTCCCGATCCCGTGGCGATCCGCCTCCCCGGCGGCGAGCGCCCGGCCTTTCCGCTGGCCCTCACGGAGGTCGATGAAGGCCGGGCACGCGCGGGGATCGTCAAGGATGCGGGCGATGATCCCGATGTGACGCATGGCGCGCTGGTGGTTGCCGAGGTCGCGCCGGGTCCGCCAGGGAGCGGCCTCACTTTCCATGCGGGGGCGGGTGTCGGCACCGTGACCCTCCCCGGTCTTGCGCTCGCGGTCGGCGAGCCCGCGATCAATCCGGGCCCGCGCGCGATGATCGCCGAGGCGATTGCCGACGCGATCGAGGCTTGCGATTCGCCTTCGCGCGATGTCGCGGTGACGATCTCGATCCCCGGCGGTGAAGCGCTCGCCGCGAAGACGCTCAACGGCCGCCTCGGCATTGTCGGCGGATTGTCGATCCTCGGCACGACCGGCGTGGTCATCCCCTATTCCTGCTCCTCCTGGATCCATTCGATCCAGCGCGGCATCGATGTCGCGCGCGCCGCCGGCCTCTCCCATCTCGCCGCTTGCACCGGCTCGACCTCCGAGGCCGCGGTGCGGCGCCTCCTCGGCCTTCCCGAGATCGCGCTCATCGATATGGGCGATTTCGTCGGCGGCACGCTCAAATATCTGCGCCGCCATCCGGTCGAGCGGCTGACGCTCGCCGGCGGCTTCGGCAAGATGGCAAAGCTGGCGGCCGGCCATCTCGATCTCCACTCCGCCAGGAGCGAGGTCGACATCGCCGCGCTCGCCGATCTTCTCGACGAGCTCGGCGGCACGGGGGAGGCGGTCGCGGCGGCACGGCAAGCACGAAGCGCCGGCGCTCTTCTCGACATCGCGGGCGACGCCAAGCGCGCCTTGACCGAAAGGGTGGCAAGGCGGGCGCGCGAGGTGGCGCTGGCCACGCTTGCCGGCAGCACGAGCATCGATGTGATGCTCATCGATCGGCGAGGCGAGCTGTTGGCGCGGGCGTAGCCTGGCAACCGCGACGGCGCATTGACAAAGCCGCGATGTCCGATTTTCCTGGAACCGATGCCCGCCCATAATGATCGTCGGCATTTGCTGATCCTCGGCGGCACCGCCGAGGCGGCGGCGCTTGCGCGCCTGGCGCTCGAGCGCTTTGCCGGCCGCCTTGCCGTCACCACCTCGCTCGCCGGCCGCACCGAAACCCCCGCGCCTTTGCCCGGCGAGGTTCGCAGCGGCGGCTTCGGCGGCGCCGACGGCCTCGCCGCCTATCTGGGTGAACGACGAATCGACCTCGTCATCGACGCGACTCACCCCTTTGCCGCACAGATCTCCGCCCAGGCGCGCACCGCCTGCGCCATGGCAGGCGTGCCGCGGCTCCTGCTGCACCGCCGTGGCTGGGAGCGCCATCCGCTCGACCGCTGGATCGAGGTCGAGAGCCTCGCCGCCGCCGCCGCGGTGCTGCCCGGTTTCGGCCGACGCGCCTGGCTCACCATCGGTCTCCGCGATCTCGACAGCTTTGCCGCGCTGCGCCAAATGCATTTTCTCGTGCGTCTCGTCGATCCGCCGGCGGCGCCGCTGCCGCTCGACTCATACGAGCTCCTGATCGGACGCGGTCCCTTCAATCTCGCTCAAGAGCGGCATATCCTCGAACGCCATGCGATCGATGTGCTCGTCACCAAGGCGAGCGGCGGAGCCGCCACCGCCGCGAAGCTCGTCGCCGCGCGCGAGCGCGACGTGCCCGTCATCATGATCCGACGCCCGCCACCGCCGCCCGGACCGCACGTCGCGGACGTCGGGGATGCGCTGGACTGGCTCGCGGCCCGACTGGCCGAGCGCTCCCCACAATCCGCCACGGAGACCGCATCGTGAGGCGCCGTATCCTTCTGGCGTGGCTCGCGACAGGCGCGATCACCTTCTTCTTCGGCACGGCCGCTCGCGCGCTTGATTTTCCCGACTGGTACACGGTCGCCACCGCGGCGTCGCTGAACAAGATGGACGATGTGCGGGCGCTGCTTCGCCGGGGAAGCAATCCTGATACCGCGGACCCCAAGGGACGGACCGCGCTCAGCTACGCGGCGAGCGTCGGCGATACCGCGATCATGAAGCTGTTGCTCGAGGATGGTGCGCGGCCCGATATTCGCGATGAGCTCGGCTCGACGGCGCTTCACTGGGCGGCGGAAGGCGGCCACACGGAGGCAGTCCGATTGCTGATCGCCGCCAAGGCGACCATCGACGCGCTCAACAAACAGGGCATCACCCCCTTGATGCTGGCGGCCGGGAACAACAAGCCGGACACGGTGCGCGTTCTCCTCGACGCCGGCGCCGATCCCGAGAAGCAGGATTTCACCGGCCGCGACGCGGCGGGCTGGGCCGCCGGGCGCCCGGCGGTGCTGAAGGTCTTGCAGCGCGGCCGAGCGGGATAATGTCGTCCGCGCCTCCTTGAGGAGGCGGGTTGCGATGGGGGTCGCGGCGCGGGCGCAGCACGTGGTGGTGATCGGGCGCATAGAGCCGGCTCTCCGCGAAGTCCGGCGATGCGAGCACGCGGCCCACCAGAATGAGGGCCGTGCGCGTCAAGCCCGCGGCCTTCACTTTGGCGCGGATCGTCGCGAGCGCGCCGCGCAAGATCGTCTCGTCGGGCCATGAGGCGCGGTGGACCACGGCGACCGGACAGTCGGCGCCATAGAGCGGCGCGAGCTCGCGGACGATGCGTGCGAGATTGTTGATGGAGAGGTGGAGCGCAAGGGTCGCGCCGCTGGCCGCCAGCGTTGCGAGATCCTCGCGAGGGGGCATCGCCGAGGCGCGCATCGCCGTGCGCGTCAGGATCACGCTTTGCGACACGCCGGGCAGCGTCAACTCGACGCCGAGCGCGGCGGCGGCGGCGGCAAAGGCCGGGACGCCCGGCGTCAGATCATAGGGAATGCCGAGCGCGTCGAGCCGCCGCATCTGCTCGCCGATCGCGCCATAAAGCGAGATATCGCCGGAATGGACGCGGGCGACCTCCTGCCCCGCGGCGTGGGCGCGCGCCATCTCGGCGATGATCTCGTCGAGGGTCAAAGGCGCGGTATCGATCACGCGCGCATCGGGCGGCGCGGACGCTACCACCTCCTTCGGCACAAGCGACCCCGCATAAAGGCAAACCGGACAGCGCTCGATGAGCCGCAAGCCCCGGAGCGTGATGAGATCGGGCGCGCCGGGACCGGCACCGATGAAATGCACGGTCATGGCATGGCGTCGCGCTTTGCGGCATAGCCGCGCGGCGTGTAGAGGCGCGGCGCGGCACCGGGCAGAAGGCGGGTCGCGCTGCTGCCGACAAGCACGAGGGTGAGCATGTCGACCTCCTCCGCCCGGAGCGCGCCGAGCGTCGTCACCGTCACGCTCTCGCCGGCGCGGCCGAGATTGCGCGCGAGCGCTACCGGCGTCTCGGGCGCGCGATGCTTCCGCAGGATGTCGCGCGCCGCGCCAAGCTGCGTGCGCCGCCGGTCGGAACGCGGATTATAAAGCGCGATGACGAAATCGCCGGCCGCCGCGGCGCGGAGCCGGCCTTCGATCACCGGCCAGGGCGTCAGCAGATCGGAGAGCGAGATCGCGCAGAAATCATGGCCAAGCGGCGCACCGAGCCGAGCCGCCGCGGCCTGAAGGGCGGAGAGGCCGGGTACGACCGCGACCGCGACACGCCGCCATTCCGGCCGCGGCGCGCGATCGAGCAGCTCGAAGACCAGCGCGGCGAGCCCGTAGATTCCGGCATCGCCGGACGAGACGAGCGCCACGGAGCGACCCTCGGCCGCGAGATCGAGCGCCTTGCGCGCGCGGTCCTCCTCTTGGCCGAGGCCGCTCTCATGCCGCGCCTTCCCCGCGATCGCCGGGCCGAGGAGATCGAGATAGAGGCCGTAGCCGACGACCTCGCTCGCCGCGGCGAGCGCGGCCTCAGCCTCGCGCGTGCGCCAAGCGGCGCCGCCCGGCCCGATGCCGATGATGGCGAGCCTGCCGCGCGCCCGGCCGATGCGCGCGGGATCGAGCGCCGCCGCTGCGCGCGCGACCGCGCAAGTGGCACGCGCCGATTTGCGCTTCGGCACGATGAGTGCGCCTGCTTCGCCAACCGCTGCCAGCGCCGCGCCTTCGGCGACGCCATAGCAGCCGGTCTCGCGAAAGACCGCCTCCGACGGCATTGCCAAACGAGCGGTCTCCTTCAGCAGCTCAGCCGCGGTGAAAAACCGCGCGGGCACGCCGAGACGCGCGGCGAGGGCATCAAGCGCCGGCTCGTCCATCTTGAGATCGATCGACACGACCACGGCGATGGCTGCGGCGGCCAGGTCTTGCTCGGCGAGCGTCGCCTCGACCAATTCGGCGAGTTCCTTCGCATCGCAGCCACGCTCGCAGCCGACGCCCAGCGCCAGCACCGGCGGGTGCAGCACGAGCGCGGTCTCGTCGGCGGCAATGGTGCGATCGGTGACGCGGATGGCGAGCGGCGCTTCCGTCCCGAAGCGTTGATCGCCTGCCGTGAGCCAGGCGGCGTCTCCGGCCTCGACCGAGAGCGCCACTTCCTCGCCGGCGAGAAGCGCTGCCGTCACCGCCTTGGCGCGCAGAGGATTGGCGACATGCCAGCCCGGCGGCGGCTCGTCGAGGGCGAAGCCGAGACGGAGATCGCCCGCGGTGGTGATGGCGGCATGGCCGCCGATGCGCTCGGCGATCGCGCGCGCGATGCGATTGGCGCCGCGATGGCCGCCGAGCAGCGGCACGATCGAGGATCCATCCTCGGCGAGGGCGATCAGCGGCGGCTCTGCGCGCTTTTCCGCGAGGAGCGGTGCCACCGCGCGGACGAGGATGCCGGCGGCGCACAGCCCGATGATTGGCGTGCCGGCGGCAAAAAGCGCCGCGATATGCGCCATCGCATTCTCGAATCGGACATCGCCGACGAGCCCGCGCTCAGCCGGCACGTGGATGAGCGCTTCAGGCAGGACCGCCTTCACCGCTTGCGCCTGGGGCAGCGCGCTCGACCCGAGTACGAGGATCGCCGCACCTTGCGGCAGATCCGCGCTCATCGCAACGCGGCTCCGCGGCGATGGATCAGGATCATCGAGAAATAGGGCACGTTCTCGGCCTGCACATCGGTGAGCGGCAGCACGCGCTCTGCCGCGAGCGTGGCACGCTCGATGTAGCGGGCGTTGCCGGAGAGACCGAGGCGGTCGAGCACATCCCGCACCTTGGCGAAACGGCGGCCGAGCTTGATGATGATCGCTGCATCGGCGGCGGCGAGGCGATGCGCGAGCTCGATCTCGCCGAGCGTCGCCGGCAGCACGATGAGCGCGTCGTCGCGCGCGGCGAGCGGCCATCCCGCCGCCGCCGCGCAAGCCGTGAGCGAGGAGACGCCGGGGATCACCGCGACGGGAAAGCGCTCGGCCAGCCGTTCGAAAAGATACATGAACGATCCGTAGAAGAACGGATCGCCCTGGCAGAGCACCGCGACGTCGCGCTCCGCCGCGAGATGACCGGCAATCTCGGCGGCAGCGCGGTCATAGACGGCCTGCGCGGGAAAGCGCGCAGTTTCCATCGGCATGCGAATGGCAATTTCGATTTGCGACGGCACGAGCCAGCGCGCGACGATGCCGCGCGCGAAGCTCGGCCCCTCCTCGGGCGCGGGATAGGCCACCACCGGCGCGGCGCGCAGCAGCCGAAGCGCCTTCAGCGTGATCAGCTCGGGATCGCCCGGTCCGACGCCGAGCCCATGGATCTTCCCCGTCATCCCGGCGCTCCGGTGTAGAGCGTCAGGGTCATCGCGTGTCCGTTGGAATAATCGAACCCGCTGACGCGATCGACCGCGCGTCCCTCCCAGCCGCGCTGCTTGAGCGCCGCTTTGAAAGCCGCATCGTGGCGATCGCTCACCAGGGCCGCGGCGCCGCGCGTGGCGGTGATATAGCCGGCGGCCGTCTCCGCCGAGACGAGGCGGGTTCCGGTGCCCAGGAGGAAGACGAGGCTCGGCTCGTCATAGCCGACGGCGATGATGGGCGCATCGTGCGGCGGGCGATAGCGCGCCACCATCGCCGCCGCATCGCGGCTGAGCCAAAGCCGATCGAGCCTCGGCGCCACGAGTTGGAAGGCCGCGGGGAAGACGAGGAGCGCCAGGAGTGCCGCGCGCGCGACGAGGCCGGGCCGGCTCGAGCGCCAGGCGGCAACCGCAAGCCGGGCGCCGAAGAAGAGGATGATCGCCGCCGCGACGAGACCGGCGACATCGAGGCGCCGGTCGAGAAGAAACGGCGCGAGCGCGAGGACGGCCGCCAGCAGAAGAGCCGCGATCGACCACAGCGCCGCAACCGCACCATCGAGCCAGCGCGGCCGTGCCGCGCCCGCGATCAGACCGCGACCGATCAGAAGCGCCAAAGCGGGATAGGCCGGCAGGATATAATGTGGCAGCTTGGTCGGAATGAATTCGAGCGCCAGCCAGAATGGCACGATCCAGGCGATGAGGAACCGCTCGACCGGTGCCGAGCGGTCGCGCCACGCCTGCGCGATGCCCGGTGCGAGGAGCAGCGAACCCGGCCAGAATGTCGCGGCGAGCAGCAGCAGGTAGTATCCCGGCGGCGCGCCATGCGCCTCCTGGCCGCCGATGAGCTTGCCCAAGAAATCGTGCCCGACCGCCTCGCCGAGAAAAGCGCCCGAGGTGGCCGCGGTGATGGCAATGAACCAGGGCGCCGCGATCGCCAGCATCAGCGGCACGCCCCAAAAGGCGCGCAAGCCACCGAGCCAGCGTACCTCGCGATCGGCGATCGCGAGAGAGGCCGCCGCGAGGACGCTCAGCAGCGGCGTGACGGGTCCCTTGACCAGGATGCCGACACCTTGAGCGCTCCAAAACAAGAGAGCCCAGCCCCAGAACGGGCGCGCGCCGCCGCGGCGCGCATCGCGATAGATACGGCCGAGCGCGCCTTGCGCCGCGACCGCCGTGGCAAGCAGCACGGCATCGGTCTTGGCGAGATGCGCCTCGGCGACGAGGCCGAGCGCGCTCGCCAGCAGCGCCGCGCCGAGGAGCGCCGCTTCACGGCCGAGCAATGCGCTTCCCAGCGCAAAGGTCAGCAGCACGGCGACCACCGCGCCCAGAAGCGACGGCAGGCGATAGGGCCAGATGGCGGTGCTCTCGGCGTCGCTCAGTGCGGCGACGGAGGCGGCCTCCAGCCAATAGATGCCGACGGGCTTCTTGTTGCGTGCCTCGTCCTGGAAACGGATGCGCAGAAAGTCGCCGCTTTCGAGCATCTGGCGCGTCGCCTGCGCAAAGCGCGCCTCGTCGCGATCGAGCACCGGCAGCGCCGCGATCCCCGGAAGATAGAGCCCGAGACATAGCAGGATGAGCAATGCCCAGGGCCGCCATCCCGTGCTCGCCCGCTCAATCACGGCGCCCTCTCGCGCGGCTTCGTCACGGCGAGCTGCGTCACCGGCATGAGCGGCCGCCAGCCTTGACGCGTCCCGATCGGCTCGGCATGCGAGACGGCGATGCGCACGAGATCGCCGCCCCACTCGCGCTGCCGGCGCAGGAGCTGCGCCTCGCCTTCGAGCGTCACCGCATTGGCGACGAGGCGGCCGCCCGGCCGCAGCGCGCGCCATGCCGCCTCAAACAACGCGCCGTCACCGACGCCGCCGCCGAGAAAGATCGCATCCGGCGTCGGCAACCCGGCGAGCGCCTCGGGCGCCGCAGCTTGGACGACGCGCAGTTCCGGCACGCCGAGCGCCGCGGCGTTTTGCGCGATGAGCGCACAACGCGCGGCATCGCGCTCGATGGCGATGGCGCGGAGGCTGCGGCTGGCGCGCAGCCATTCGATCGCGATCGAGCCGCAGCCGGCGCCGATATCCCAGAGGAGTTCGCCGCTGAGCGGCGCCAGCGCCGCCAATGTCGCGGCGCGCACCGCGCGTTTGGTAAGCTGTCCGTCATGCGCGAAGGCATCGTCGGGAAGACCGGCGAGGCGCGACAGCGGCCGCGCATCGGGGCCGGCGCGGCAGTCGATCGCGAGCGTGTTGAGCGCGGCGACGGTCTCCTGCTTCCAGCTTTCCGCCACCGCGTCGATGCGGCGCTCCTGCGGGCCGCCCAAATGTTCGAACACCGTGAGGACGCTCCGCCCCCAGCTAGCCTCGCGCAGCAACCGCGCCGCCTGCATCGGCGTCGCGCCGTCGCTCGTCAGCGCGAGGATGCGCGCTCCCGGTGCCAGATGAAGGCGCAGCGCCTCGATCGGCCGGCCATGGAGGCTCACCGTCACGCAGTCGGCGAGCGGCCATAGAAGCCGCGCCGCGGCAAGGCTGAAGGCGCCGGGTTGCGGCAGGACTCGCATCTCCTCGGCAGGAAAATGGCGCGCGAGCATGGCGGCGACGCCGTAGCACAGAGGATCGCCGCTCGCCAGGACGACGACGCGCCGGCCGCGCCGCGCTGCGATCAGCGCCATCGTGTCGCCGAGCGGCTGGCGCCAAAGGAGACGCTCGGCCGCGCCCGCCGGAGCCAATGCCAGATGGCGCTCGCCGCCCACGAGCAGTTCCGCCGCCTCGACGAGCGCGCGCCCCGCACCGGAGAGACCGTCCATCCCGTCCTCGCCGATGCCGATGACCGAGAGCCAGGCGCTCATGAGGCGAGCGCTCCGCCGGCCAGCGCATTGACCGCCGCGGCGGCAAGCGCGCTGCCGCCGCGCCGTCCCGCAAGCGCGATGAACGGCAGGCCCCAGCGGTTCTCGGCGAGCGCCGCCTTCGCCTCGGCGGCACCGACGAAGCCCACGGGGAATCCCAGCACCAGCGCCGGCAGCGGCGCGCCGGCGGCGATCATCTCGAGAAGATGGAAGAGCGCCGTCGGCGCATTGCCGATGGCGACGATCGCGCCCGCGAGAAACGGACGCCAAAGCTCGACCGCGGCGGCCGAGCGCGTCGTGCCGAGGCGGCGCGCCAGCGCCGGCACGCGGCGATCGCCGATGAAGCAGCGCACCGGGTTTCGTGCCGGCAGGCGACGGGCGATGATGCCGGCAGCGACCATCGCGGCATCGGCGAGGATCGGCGCGCCGGCGGCAAGGGCTTTGCGTCCGGCGGCGATGGCACCCTCCGACCAGACGAGATCGCGCGCGATCGCCGGCTCGCCCAGCGCGTGGACGAGGCGCAGCGCCAAGGGACGGAGCGCGGCCGGCAAGGCCGAGAGATCCGCCTCGCGCCGGATGAGCGCGGCGGAGCGGCGATAGATCGGCTCGGGCTTGCGCAGGTATTCGTAACGGCGCGGCGCGCCGGTGACGCCGAGGATCCAGCCTTCCTCACGCTCGACGGCGGCACGCTCCTCGGCGGTCAGCGTGGGATCGCCGAGGAAGAGCGTCGCGAGCCTGCCGGTCTCGTCGAGTGCTGCGAAGTGCTGGGCAATGGCGCGGACTTGAGCCGCGTCCTTGACCTCGCCGCGGCGCGGCTTGGCCGGCACGAGCGAGGGATAGACCTCCGCTAGCACGATGCGCGGACGCTTCGAGGGCGAAAGCGCACGCAAACCGATTTCGAAGGGAAAGACCCGGGTTGCCGCCTTGAGCGCGGGATGATCGCGCAGCCAGCGCATCACGGGAATGCCCATCAGCGCCTGGCTTCCGGCGGAGCCGGTGCCCGCGAGCTTCCACACTGGCTGCGGCCCGGCGATGCGCCCATCGGCCAAGCGGCGCTCGGCAAGGCCAAGCTCACCATGACGGCGGTGATGAGTCATGGCGAGAAACCGCCCTGCGCTGCCGCGCGGACATCCCCAGAAGGGAGCGGGACCGCGCGCGATTCGCTCGTTCAGCCGCGCCGCGACCTCGAAGCGGTTATTCTCGTTGCACGAGCCGTCCCGGATCTCGGCGGCAAGCAGATCCCAGACGGCGCGCCAGGCTTGGCCGTCGAGACCAAGCGCTGCGGCGAAGCCCGCGGGATAACCAAAGGGGAAATCGAACCCGGCCAGCACGGACCTTCCCGCGCCGAGTTCGCCCGCGAGGCGCGCCGCCAGCCGCTCGCGCATCGCCGCCCGCGTCTCGATATTCTTGGGTCCGACCTGCCGCAGCGTGCCGCGCTCGCGTCGAAGCAGACAGAACCAAAGACTGTCGCGCCCCAGCCGCGGCACGGCCGCGGCACTCCAATCGACCATGAGATAAGTATCGAAGAGCGGCGTAGACACGCCCGGACTCTCCCCACCTCACCCCAACCCTCTCCGCCCCCAGGGGCGGAGAGGGAGGGTGAGGTGGGGCCGATGGCTGGAGGGCATGGCGGGCATCGTCCTAATCCGCCGCGCCGTTGGTTCGCGGATGCGCATGCATGTGCTCGTGATGGTGGTGATCATGCGCGTGATGATGGTGATGCCCGTGATCCGCATCGGTGCCGATGCCGCGCACATGATGGTGATGCCCCGCCTGAGGAGCGCCCGTCTCCCGCTCATAGCCGATCACCTGCGTGCGATATTTGCAGAGCTGGCAATTCATCGCGGGCTCGCCATCGACGATCTCGCCGGCCCGCTCGGCAAAGCAGTCGAGCACGAGGGGGTGGTCGCGAAGATAGGGCGCCTTGATAAAGTCGATCATGGGATGCTCGGCGGCGACGGCATCGGTGGCGGCATAGATCCGCTTCACCAGCACCCCCGTGAAAAGAAAATAGGGAAACACGATGATGCGGCGGAAGCCGAACCGCACGACTTGGCGCAGTGCCGGCGCCACCAAAGGCGTTGCCACGCCGCTGAAGGCGGCTTCCGCCCAGCCGAAGCCCATGCCCTCCCACAACATACGCGCGACCTTGGCGATATTGGAATTGGCGTCGGGGTCGTGGGTGCCGCGCCCCACCACCAGAAGGAGCGTGTCGGAGCGCTCGACGCACGCGCGGGCGCCATGCTCGGCCTCGGCGATGCGGTCGGCAGCGGCGCGCAGCAGCTTGGGCTCGATCGCCAGCTCACGCCCGAACCGCACGTCGAGCGACGGGTTCGCCGCGGCGAAGTTGTTGATCTCCCAGGGGAGATCATTCTTGATGTGGCTCGCCGCGAAGAGCATGCCGGGCACCGCCAGGACGCGCCGGACGCCACGCGATTTGAGCGCTTCGAGCCCGTCGCGGATGGTGGGGCGCGCGAATTCGAGATAGCCCGTCTCGACATCGAGCGCGGGAAGCCGGGCCCTGACACCGCCCGCCAACAGCTCGAACTCGGCGATCGCCTCGACATCCCGGCTGCCATGCCCGCAAATCATCACCGCTGTGTCCATTTTTGCTCCTTGGGATAAAACCCACAAAGCCGATTGACGGGCTCATATCCGGCAGCCGATTGTCGCCGGCGATGTTGTTGTTTCCCGCCACCGGGTTCAACCCGCTGCTCATTCTGCTTGCCGCGCTCGCCCTCGACATGGCGGTCGGCGATCTCCCCGGGCTTTTCCGCTTCGTGCCGCACCCAGTCGTGGTGGTCGGCCGCGCCGTCGCCTGGTTCGATGATCGGCTCAACCGGGAAAGGCGCGGCGAGCGCGCGCGGCTCATTCGCGGCGCCTTCACCGTGGTGGTGCTCATCGCCGGCGCGGGCGCGCTCGGGCTCGGCCTTGCGGCGCTGCTGCGCGCCGTGCGCCTGGGCTGGGCGATCGAGTTGGGTCTGGTCACGATCCTGATTGCGCAGCGCAGCCTCTTCGACCATGTCGCCGATGTCGCGGAAGCGCTGAGCGATCATGGCCTCGCCGAGGGACGCCAGGCCGTCGGCCATATCGTCGGCCGCGACCCGCACAGCCTCGACGAATATGGCGTGGCGCGCGCCGCCATCGAATCGCTCGCCGAGAATTTCAGCGATGCGGTGGTGGCGCCGGTGATCTGGTATGCGCTGTTCGGTCTGCCCGGCCTTTTCGTCTACAAGACCGCGAACACGCTCGACAGCATGATCGGTCATCGCACGCCGCGCTATCTCCATTTCGGCCGGGTGGCGGCGCGGCTCGACGATCTCCTGAATCTCGTGCCGGCCCGGGTGAGCGGCCTGCTGCTCGCCACCTCGGCGCTGGTGACGCCGGAGGCACACAGCGCGCCGGCCTTCCGCATGATGCTGCGCGATGCGCGCAAGCATCGCTCGCCCAACGCCGGCTGGCCCGAGGCCGCGACCGCCGGTGCGCTCGACCTCGCCCTCGCCGGTCCGCGCCGCTATCACGGCCAGCTCGTCGACGATCCCTGGCTCGGCGACGGGCGGGCGCGCGCCACCGTGGTCGATATCGCCCGTGCCTTGCGGCTCTATGTGACGGCCTGCCTGCTGCTGGCCGGGAGCCTGCTTGCGACCTATGTGCTGATGGTCGCGCCGGATTTCTGAGCGGCGCCTATCGGCCACGGGCGATCTCCAAGAGATTATCGATCGCGAGATGGGCCTCGAGATGATCGGCGAGCCGGTCGAGCGCCGTCTCGACGCGCCGCTCGTAATCGAGGCCGGGGTCGCCGGCGCCGCCGAGCCGCGTGAGAAAGGCGCGGCGGAAGCCGTCGCTCGCGAAGATGCCGTGGAGGTGGCAGCCGGCGACGCGGCCATCCGGTGAAACCGCGCCGTCGGGCCGATCGCCGAGCCGCAGCATCGGCCGCGCCGCGCCGGCTCCCATAGTGCGGCCGACATGCATCTCGTAGCCGCAGACCGGCGCGCCGCTCGCGCATTCGATGCCGCTTGCCGCGACGAGAATTTTCTCGGCGGTGAGGATCGTCTCGACCTGGAGGAGACCGAGGCCCGGCGCTTCGCCTGGCGGTCCTTCGATCCCGTCGGGATCGGCGACACGCACGCCCAGCATCTGATAGCCGGCGCAGAGGCCGAGCACATGCCCGCCGCGGCGCATATGCGCCTTGATGTCGATGTCCCATCCCTCGCCCGTGAGCGCCGCGAGATCGGCGAGCGTCGCCTTCGAGCCGGGCAGGAGAACGAGGTCGCAAGGAGGGAGTGGCCGGCCGGGCGGGACGAGGTCGAGCGCGACGCCGGGCTCGGCTTGAAGCGGATCGAGATCATCGAAATTGGCGATGCGCGGCAGGCGCGGCACGACGATGCGCAAGACGCCGGCGCGCCGCGGCGCCGGTCGCCAGCCATCGAGGACGACACCGTCCTCCGCGGGAAGATCGCTTGCCGCCGTCAAGAACGGCACGATGCCGAGGCATGGGAGTCCCGTACGCTTGCGCAGGAGCGTGACGCCATCGCCGAAGAGGGCGGGATCGCCGCGGAATTTATTGATGATATAGCCCTTGAGCCGCGCCCGTTCGGAGGGTGCAAGCAGCGCATGAGTACCGGCAATCGCCGCGATGACGCCGCCGCGATCGATGTCGCCCACGAGCGCGACCGGCACGCCCGCCGCCTCGGCAAAGCCCATATTGGCGATATCGCCTTCGCGCAAATTGACTTCGGCGGCGCTCCCTGCGCCCTCGATCAGCACGATATCGGCCTCGGCTTGAAGCCGCTCGAAACTCGCCAGCACGCGTGGCAACAAGGACGGCTTCAGCGCCTGGTACTCGCGCGCCGAGGCCGCGCCGAGGATGCGCCCCGCGACGATGATCTGCGCGCCGCGCTCCGATTGCGGCTTCAGCAGGACAGGGTTCATATCGGTCGTCGGCGGAACTCCGCAGGCACGCGCTTGCACCGCCTGCGCCCGTCCGATCTCGCCGCCATCGCTCGTCACCGCGGCATTGTTCGACATGTTCTGCGGCTTGAAGGGACGCACGGAGAGGCCGCGCCGCGTCAAGGCGCGACAGAGCCCGGCAACGAGCAGCGATTTGCCCACATCGGAGCCCGTGCCTTGCAGCATCAGCGCCGGGGTGCCATTGCCGGGACGATCAGGCATCGCGCTCAGAACTCGATGCCGGCTTGCGCCTTCACGCCGCCGCGGAAGGGGTGCTTTACCAGCGTCATCTCGGTGACGAGATCGGCGATCTCGATGAGCTCGGACTTGGCGTTGCGGCCGGTGACGACGATGTGGAGGTCGCGCGGCTTGCCCTTCAGCGTCTCCACCACTTCGGTGATCGGCAGATAATCATAGCGCAGCACGATATTGAGCTCGTCGAGCAGCACCAGGCGATACGACGAATCGGCGATCAGCGCCTTGGCATGCTCCCAGGCGGCGCGTGCCGCGGCGATATCGCGCGCGCGGTCCTGCGTATCCCAGGTGAAACCCTCGCCCATGGCGCGGCAGGTGACGAGATCAGGAAAGCGGTCAAGCACATGACGCTCGCCCGTGTCCCACGCGCCCTTGATGAATTGCACGATGCCGACGCGCATGCCATGGCCGAGGCAGCGCAGCACCATGCCGAAAGCGGCCGTCGATTTGCCCTTGCCCGTGCCGGTATGGACGATGACGAGACCGCGCTCCTCGGTCTTGGTCGCGAGGATCTTGGCGCGCGCCGCCTTGCGCTTTGCCATCTTCTCGGCGTGGCGGCGGTTCAGCTCCTCTTCGCTCAGACTGTCCTCGCTCATCATCGCCTCGCTGAGAGCTCGTGAAGCCGCTCGCGCGGCGAATTGCGGCGCGGCTTCCACAAGCCGCGATCGATCGCCTCGCCGAGCCGCTGCGCGATCTCCGACAATGCGGCGGGATTATGCGCTTCGAGGAATTCGCGGACGGCCGCGTCTTCGAGATAGGCTTCATAGACCGCGTCGAAATGATGGTCCTTGACCGCGCGCGCGGTGGCGGCGAAGGCGAAGAGATAATCGACCGTCGCCGCCATCTCGAAGCCGCCCTTGTAGCCGTGGCGCATCACGCCCGCGAGCCATTTCGGATTGACGACGCGCGCATGGACGACACGTCCCACTTCCTCCTCGAGCGTGCGGATGCGCGGCGTATCGGGACGCGAATGGTCGTTGTGATAGACGATTGGTGCGGCGCCCGCGAGATGGCGCACCGCGACGGCAAGGCCGCCTTCGAATTGATAGTAGTCGTCGCTGTCGAGAAGGTCGTGCTCGCGGTTGTCCTGGTTCTGCACCACCGCCTCGACCCCGGCGAGCCGGTCGCGGAAAAGCGCGGGCTCGGCCGCGCCCTCCGCGCCCGCGCCATAGGCGAAGCCGCCCCAGGCGAGATAGGCTTCGGCGAGATCGCGATCGTCCTGCCAGCCGCGCTCGTCGATCAAGGCTTGCAACCCTGCGCCATAGGCGCCCGGCTTCGAGCCGAAGACGCGATGGCCGGCGCGCCGTTCGGCCTCCGCGGGCGACATGCCCTGCGCCTCGAGCCGCGCGCGATCGGCCGCAACGCGCGCGGCGAGCGGGTTCGTCTCTGGGGGCTCGTCGAGCGCCGCCACGGCACGCGCGGCACTGTCCACGAGATCGATGAGATTGGGAAAGGCATCGCGGAAGAATCCCGAGACGCGCAAGGTGACATCGACGCGCGGCCGGTCGAGCACGCCGGCCGGCATCACTGCAAAGCCGGTGACGCGGCCGCTCGCCGGCTCCCAGCGCGGCTCGACGCCCATGAGCGCGAGCGCCTGCGCGATGTCGTCGCCGCCGGTCCGCATGTTGGAGGTGCCCCAGGCCGAGAGCGCGAGGCGTCGGGGATAGCGCCCGTGATCCTGCGCGTGACGGGCGACGAGAAGCTGTGCCGATTTCCAGCCGAGCCGCCAGGCCGCCGACGTCGGCACGGAGCGGGTGTCGAGCGAATAGAAATTGCGGCCCGTCGGCAGGACCTCGGGCCGGCCGCGCGTCGGTGCGCCCGATGGACCCGGCGGCACGAAGCGGCCGGAAAGCCCGCGCAAGAGGCCGCCGATCTCGGCATCGCCGCAGGCGACCACCGCCGGCCGCAGCCGATCATTGATCCAGCTGATGACCGCGGCCGCGCGATGCCAGCGCTTGGCGGGAAGCTGCGCTCCCGCGACGAGGCGGCGCGCGAGGATTTCAAGCCGCTCGACCGTATCGCCGGCGCAGCGCCAAGCGCCATCCGCGGCAAGCGCCTTCGGACGCGGCCCGGTCCAGGGCGCGCCGAGCTCCGCCGCGAGCGGATCGAAGCCGAGTTTCAGATCCTCGGCGAGCGCACGGATAAGCGACGCCTCTTCCGGCGCCGGGCCGCGTGGCAAGCGCGCGAGCGCGACGAGGAGATCGACGAGCTGATCGCCGCCGGGTGCGCGGCCGAAGACATGAAGCCCGTCGCGGATCTGCATCTCCTTGAGCTCGCAGAGATAGGCGTCGAGCTTGCCCAGGGCGCCCGCCTCCGCTTCCTCGGGCGCGATGCCGCAATCGCGATCGAGCCCGGTGGCGCGGACCAGATCGAGGATCTGCGCGCGCAGCAGCTTGAGCCGCCGCGGATCGCTGCCGGCCGCGGCGTAGTATTCATCGACGAGTCGCTCCAACTCGGCCAGGCGGCCATAGGTCTCGGCGCGCGTCAGGGGTGGCGTCAGGTGATCGATGATGACCGCTTGCGCGCGGCGCTTGCCCTGCGTGCCCTCCCCGGGATCATTGACGATGAACGGATAGAGATGCGGCAGCGGCCCGAGTGCGGCTTCCGGGAAGCATTCGGATGACAGCGCCACCGCCTTGCCCGGAAGCCATTCGAGATTGCCGTGCTTGCCCATATGGACCACGGCATGGGCGCGCAAGCCGTCGCTGATCCAGGCGTAGAAGGCGAGATAGCCATGCGGCGGCACGAGAGCGGGATCGTGATAGCTGGCCGCCGGATCGATGTTGTAGCCGCGCGCCGGCTGGATCGCGACCGCGACATTGCCGCAGTGGATCGCCGGGATCGCGAAGCTGCCGCAATCGAGGCGGCTCTCGCGGAAGAAAGGATCGCGTTCGGGCGGACCCCAGCGCTTGCTCACCTGGTCCTGCACGGCGCGCGGCAAGCTCGCGAAGAAGGCAGCATAGTCGCCGCGCGGGAAGAGCTCTTCGGCGGCACGTATCTGTCCTCGCGCAGAGTTCGTGGGACCGGCGAGCAGCCGCGCGATCAGCGCGTCGCCATCCTCAGGAATATCGGTGACGCGATAGCGCGACGTCGCGAGCGCGCGCAGCACTTCGATCGTGCCTGCCGGCGTATCGAGGCCGACGCCATTGCCGATGCGGCCGTCGCGGTTGGGGTAATTCGCCAGCACGAGGGCGATGCGCCGCTCCTCCGGCGGCGTCTTGCGCAGCCGCACCCATCGCTCCGCGAGATCGGCGACGAAGGCGATGCGGTCGGGCACCGGCGCATACTCCACGAGATCCGCCTCGGTCAGCGGATCGCGGCGGGCGCGCGCCTTGAAGGAGAGAGCGCGGGTGACGATACGGCCATCGACTTCGGGAAGGGCGACATTCATGGCGATGTCGCGCGCATCGAGACCACGCGTGCCAGACCGCCACGCCGCCTCGTCGCCTCCGGCGAAGATCACTTGGAGCACGGGACAATCCGCGGCGTCGAAGGGACCGGCGCCGCGGGCCTCGCCAGGGGCGGAGACCGCAAAGCCGGTGCCGTTGAGCACGATGTCGGGCGGTGCTACCGCCAGCGCCTCGCCGAGAATCGCTCGGGATTGCGGATCCTTGAGGCTCGACACGAAAAGCGGCAGCGGATTGAGCCCGCGCGCGCGCAGCGCCTCGATCAGCGCATCGACCGGCCCAGTGTTCGCCGCCTGCACCAGCGCGCGGTAGAAGACCAGCGCGGCGACCGGCGCGCCGTTTTTCCACGTCGCGCGGATATCGGCGAGTTCGGCGCGGTCCTTGCCGGGCCAATAAAGCCCGCCGCGCAGCAAGGGCGCGGGTTCGCGCCAAGACGAGCGATGGCCGATGAGATCGGCGGCGTAGCGCAGGAACTGCTCCGCATTGACCTTGCCGCCTTCGGCGAGATAGCGCCACAGGCGATGAACTGCCTCGGGCAGCAGCGTCGAAAGCTCAGCGAGCTCGGCATCGGGTTGATCATCGCCAGGCAGCAGCGCCAGCGCGATGCGACGCTCGCGGCAAAGCGCGGCGATGCGTTCGACGCCATAGCTCCAATAGCTGCGCCCGCCGAGCAGCCGCACGGCCACGAGCTTCGCATGGACGATGACGGCATCGATATAGAGATCGACCGAGTAATTGTGGCCGAGCGTCAGGAGGCTGGCGAGCCGGAGCCTCGGCCACGCCGCATCGCTTTCCGCAAGCTGCCGGTGCGCCGCGGCCAGGCACGAGAGCTCGCTATCCGCGGCCGAGAGCACGACGACATCACCCGGCGTCTGGCCGAGATCGATGGCGGCGCTGCCGTCGGAGATGGTGCCGGGCTGTGCGGCGAGGAGATGCATGGCGGCGGGCGCGGTCCCTAGCTCCGCAGGGCCGCGGCGATCGCGGCGCGGTCCAGGCCCTTGCGGCCGATGACGACGAGACGCGTCTCGCGCCGCTCGTCTTGGTGCCAGGGGCGGTCGAAATAATTCTGCAGCCGCGCGCCGACGCCTTGCACGACGTGGCGGAACTCCTTGCCGGGCACGTCGAGAAAGCCTTTGAGGCGCAGGATGTCATGCCCCGCGATCACCGCGCCCAGGCGGTCGAGGAATCCCGTGGGATCGGCGACCGGCCCGCGGGCCACGACGAAGCTTTCGAAATCGTCGTGGTCATGGCCGTCTTCGAGATCATGATGCGAGGGCCGGTTCGCGAGATCGTCTTCCGCCGCTGCGGCCAAGCCGAGCAGCACCGCGGGCGCGAGCGCGCCGCCGATCGTGCGGACGAGCTTCACCTCTGGGCGCAGACGCTCGCGCACCACGCGTTCGGCCGCCTGCAATGTCTCGCCATCGACGAGATCCGCCTTGTTGAGCACGACGAGATCGGCGCAGGCGAGCTGGTCGCCGAACACTTCTTCCAGCGGGTTGTCATGGTCGAGCGCCGGATCGGCCGCGCGCTGTGCGGCGAGCGCCGCGGGATCATCGGCAAAACGCCCGGCGGCGAGAGCGGCGGCGTCGATCACGGCGACGACGCCATCGACCGTGACGCGCGCCTTCACCTCGGGCCAGGCGAAGGCCTGAACCAGGGGCTTGGGCAAAGCAAGACCCGAGGTCTCGATGACGATGTGCTCGGGCAGCGCGGGGCGATCGAGCAATCTCTCGATCGTGGGCAGGAAATCCTCGGCGACGGTGCAGCAGATGCAGCCATTGGCGAGCTCGATCACGTCCTCCTCGGCGCAACCCTCGACGCCGCAGCCTAAAAGGATCTCGCGGTCGATGCCGAGCTCGCCAAACTCGTTGATGATGAGCGCGATCCGCCGCCCGCCGGCATGAGCCAGAAGATGGCGGATGAGGCTGGTCTTGCCGGCGCCCAGGAAGCCGGTGACGATCGTGGCGGGGATCTTGCGCATCGTTTTACCGTGTCGTGGCCGAGTTGTCCTTGAGAATGAGCGGCAGGCCGGCGGCGACGAAGAGGACGCGATCGGCGCGCGCCGCGATCGCTTGATTGAGCCGCCCCGCCTGATCGCGAAAGATCCGCGCCATCGCATTCTCCGGCACGATGCCGAGGCCGACCTCGTTGGCGACGAAGACCACGGAGCCGCTCAGCTTTGGCAAGGCGGCGATGAGTGCTGCGCCGTCGGCATCGATGTCGCGTCCCGCCAGCAGCAGGTTCGAGAGCCAGAGCGTGAGGCAATCGACGAGGATCGCGCGGTCGGACCGCGACTCCGCCAAGAGCCGATCGGCCAGAGCGAGCGGCTCCTCGACGAGCCGCCAGCGCGCGCCGCGCCGCGCCCGATGGCGCTCGATGCGCTCCGCCATTTCTTCGTCGCGCGCTTCGGCCGTCGCGAGATAGATCGGCGCGGCCGGGGCGGCCTCGATCAGCGCTTCGGCATAACGGCTTTTGCCGGAGCGCGCGCCGCCCAGCACGAGGGTGAGCCGCGGCAAGGCACCCGACAGTGAGGAAGACAAAGACCGCTCGGCCCGATCCGGCAAGACGCTCCTCCGCCCGAGGAAAGTCGGTTGCGACACGGCGACGAGGAGGTCTCCTGGCTCGGGGTCGTCGATCGCGGCACCTTCCCGATGGCCGAGGCCATCAGTGGCATCCTGTCGCGATCTCGCCGCTTACAGTTGCGGGGGCAGCGCCGGCATCGCACCGGACTTCCCTGGTCTCGTCGCTCCAGAGCCGACGCTAGCACGGCGCTTGATGCGATGCCAGACGTGCCGGCAGGCCGTGATTCACAACGATAAGGAGTGAGGCGGTTGCCGCGAAATAGTGAAATTAGGCGAAAATCTCGCAAGCAATCTAATCGATCGTCGCTTGGGACGCTTTTTTCTCACGGGGATAATTCGGCCGGAAGTAGAATATTCATGGACGAGCAGCGCCGAGCAATGGAGGCTGAGGATGTGCACGCTCGTTGACCGGCTCTTCATGGTGTGCGGCTCGCCGCCGTCATTCGAATATTTGGTGATGGCGGCGGCGTTGATCGCCGTCATCCTTTTCGTCGTTCGGCCGTAACCGGAGCGTCAGACCGGCGGGTGATTGACCGCGGTAACCCGCCAGCCGCGGCTCGCCTCGGCATCGGCGAAATGCTCGATCCGCGTCAGCGACAGATTGTCGATGGTGAGCGCCAGCGCCGCTTCGGGCGCGAGATCGAGCGCCAAAGCGATGGCGGCGCGGATGGTGCCGCCATGGGTCACGGCAATGATGTCGCGGCCGCGATGCTCGGCGGAGAGGCGCATGATCGCGGGCTGCGCGCGCTGCAAGAGATCGACGAAGCTTTCGCCGCCCGGCGGCGCCACATGCGCCGGCGCGAGCCAGAAGCGCGGCCATATATTGCCGTTGCGCTCGGCAAGCTCCGCATAGGTGACGCCCTGCCAGTCGCCGAAATGCTGCTCGATGAGATCGGGCTCGACGATGACGCCGGGTCCAGGGATCGGGTCGGGCCCCGGCAGCCCCGCGCGCACGATGCCGGCAGCGGTCATATGCGTGCGTTTGAGCGGGCTCGTCACCCAGATAGCCTCTTTCGGCAGGCGCTGTGCCAGACCGGCAAAGGCGGCCTCGTTGCTGCAATCGCAGGGATGATCGGTCTGGCCATAGCAGCGGCCGTCATTGACCGTGACGGGCGCGTGGCGCACCCACCACCAGCGCGTCAGCTCGCCCATGCCGATGCCGCCAGAATCATGACGATCTCGCCTCCCTGCTCGATCGCGCCGAGCACGTCGCCGGTGTAGCCGCCGATCTGGCGGCGCGCAAGATTGGCGAGGCCCGCCACGACGAGGCCGGAGACGATGAGCGCGACGACGCCCGGCACGAGACCGAGCGCCAGGACCGCGATCACGACGCCGATCCCGCCGGCGCCCCAGGCGACGGCGCTCTCCGGCCGACCGGCGGCGAAGCCGAGCCCATCGGCGCGCGCCGGATCGAGCGCCCGCAGCACCAGCGGCAGGGCGCCGCGCGCCGCCGCATGAGCGGCCACGAGCGTCGCCAGGACGGCACCGCCGCCGCCGATGGCGGCCAGTGCGGCGACGCGCAGCAGCACGCTGAAAATGAGGGCCAGCACGCCGAAGGCGCCGCTGCGGCTGTCGCGCATGATGGCGAGCTTCGCCTCGCGCTGGGCGCCGCCGCCGAACCCGTCGGCGGTATCGGCGAGCCCGTCCTCATGGAGCCCGCCCGTCAGCAGCACCGTCGCACCGATGGCGATGAGCGCCGCGGCGAGCACGGGCAGGCCGAGCGATGCGGCCACCACATAGGCAAGACCGCCGACGATGCCGATGCCGGCGCCGATGACCGGAAAGACCCAGCTTGCACGGGCCAATGCGCCCGGCAATGGCGGCGGCGCGCGCAGCGGCAAGCGCGTCAGAAAGGCGGCGGCGGTAATCAGATCCTCGCGCCAAAAGGCGCTGCCGCGCTGAGAGAAAGGCTCCTCCATCACGAGAATCTTACCTCATCATCCGCCCGCGCACCATGCGCGCCGTCCGCAGCCTTTTTCGCTTGGCGCGCTCCGCCCGATCGGGGAGAGTGCCGGCCACGGGACACGTCCAAGAAGGGAGAGACAAATGGCGCGGGAGAAGCCGGCGGCGACGCTCGAGGAGATGCGGGCGATCCTGCGCAGCCTGCCGGGACCGGATCTCGAGGCCGGCACCGCCGCCGCCCACCGCGAGGCGCAGCTCACCAAGCCCGCCGGCGCTTTGGGGCGGCTCGAAGAGCTGACGCAATGGATGGCGACCTGGCAGGGCAAGCACCCGCCGAGCGCCGACCATCCGCGCACCGCCGTCTTCGCCGGCAATCACGGCGTCGCGGCGCGCGGCGTCTCCGCATATCCCGCGGCGGTCACGGCGCAGATGGTGCAGAATTTCCTGGCCGGCGGCGCGGCGGTCAATCAGCTCTGCCGCGCGATCGACGGCGATCTCCGCGTCTATGAGATGGCGCTCGAGGAGCCGACCGCGGATTTCGCGCAAGCGCCGGCGATGAGCGATGAGGACTGCGCGCTTGCGATCGCCTACGGCATGATGGCGGTCGAGCCCGGCATCGACGTGATCGCGCTGGGCGAGATGGGGATCGGCAACACCGCCTCGGCGGCGGCGCTCTGCTGCGCGCTCTTCGGCGGCACGGCCGCGGAATGGGTGGGGCCGGGAACCGGCGTCGCGGGCGCCGCGCTCGCAAACAAGATCGCGGTGGTGGATGCCGCGGTGGCGTTCCATCGCGCCGCTGCGCGCGATTCCTTCGACATCCTGCGCCGGCTGGGCGGGCGCGAGCTCGCGGCGATCACCGGCGCCGTCATGGCCGCGCGCCGCGCACGGGTGCCGGTGGTGCTCGACGGCTATGCCTCGACCGCAGCGGCGGCCGTGCTCTTCGCCGCCGATCCGCATGCGCTCGACCACTGCATCGTCGCCCACCGCTCGGCCGAGCCGGGGCATATCCGGCTTCTCGAAAAGATCGGCAAGAAGCCGCTTCTTGATCTCGGCATGCGGCTCGGCGAAGCCTCGGGCGCGACGCTGGCGATCGCGGTGATCAAAGCGGCGCTCGCCTGCCACAAGGGCATGGCGACTTTTGCCGAAGCGGGGGTGAGCGGAAAGGAAGAGCGGTGAAGGCGGCCAGCCTGCTCCTCATGGCGACCGCCCTCCCGATCGCGGGCATGGCGGGCTCGGCGCGCGCCGCGAGCTTCGACTGCGCCACGGCAGCGACGCCCTTCGAGAAGACGGTGTGCGGCAGCGCCGAGCTGTCCTCGCTCGACGACAAGCTCGCGGCGGCTTTCGCATCGGCCCTGGCGCCGCTTTCCCACGATGGCCGCGCGGCGTTCCGCCAGAGCGAGCGGGCCTGGCTGCGCTTTGTCGCGCGGGTCTGCCGGCTCGACGGCAAGAAAGCGCCGCGGCCGAAGGAGGCGCCGCCCCCCGCGCAATGTCTCCAGAGCGAATACCAATTGCGGCTGCGGCAGCTTGCAACCGCCGTCACGGTCGCCGACGGTCTCGTCATTCACGAAGTCGATCTTTATGCCGCGCATCCCGACGAGACGGCGCGCGGAACGAATGCGGGCTTCGATATCGTGCGCATCGCCTATCCCCAAATCGATCGCCCCAAGAGCGGTTCCGAGCGCGCCTGGAACCAACAGATGGCCGAGGAAGCAAAGAAGCGCATCCCCGCCGATTCCGGCGAGCCAAGCGAGAGCAGCTATCTCCAAACCGGCTACGTCATCACGCTCGTCACGCCGGAGGTGATCTCGCTGGTCTTCGATGACTACGTCTATAGCGGCGGCGCGCATGGCAATTCGATCGCAACGCCCTTTGTCTGGCTGCGCCGCCAAGCGCGCTTCATCGCGGCCGGCGACGTCTTCAGCGACGCGAAGGACTGGCGGAAGGCGATGGCCCGCGCCTGCTTGAAGGCTCTCGAGACCGAAGCGCGCAAGGAGGATAAGAATTTCGATCCTTATGAGGGTCTCCAGGCGTCCGACCTCGAAGCCGCCGTCGCCGATCCCGCCCGCTGGACGATCGAAGCGAGCGGCTTGGGCACGCAGTTCCAGAAATACGAGATCGGTCCCGGCGTCTTGGGCACGCCCAAATGCGTCGTGCCGTGGTCGGTCGTGAAGCCCTATATGTCTCCCAAGGCGGCTTTCACCATCCCATCGGGCTGAGCGCTACTCCCCCGTCTGCAACAGCGAGCCGCGCTCGCGCGCCTTGCGGAAGGCATAGAGGAAGACCGCACCGCCGGCGAGAAGATAGACGGCATCGAGCGCCAGCGCCGCGAAGAAATGGTCGAGGCGGAAGACGCCTTGGAACATCACCGCGCGCATGCCTTCGAAGATATGCGCCGAGGGCAGCGCCCAGGCGAAATATTGCAGCCAGACCGGCAGCACCGAGACGGGATAATAGACGGCGCTTGCCGGTGCCAACAGGAAGACGGCGAGCCAGGCGAGGCTTTCGGCGCCGAGCCCGTGACGCAACAGCAGCGCGCCGATGAGAAGCCCGAGCCCCCAGCCCATCACCAGAAGCAGCACGAAGAAGGCGATAAGCGGCAGGCCCAGCGTGAAGATCGAGTAGTGATAGAGCGGAATCGCGAGCAGCGCCGCCGGCACCACGCCGATCGCCACGCGCACGAGGCTCATCGCCAGGAGCGAGATCACCCATTCATAGGGACGCAACGGCGTGACGAAGAGCGAGCCCAGATTGCGCGACCACAGCTCTTCCAGAAACGAGACGGAGACGCCGAGCTGGCCGCGGAACATCACGTCCCAGAGCATCACCGCGGCCAGCAGCACGCCGCCGGCGCGCGCGACATAGGAGCTGTTGGTCATGAGGAACTGGCTGGTGAAGCCCCAGAGGATCATCTGGATCGCCGGCCAATAGAGGAGCTCGAGCGTGCGCGGCCAGGAACTTTCGAGCAGATAGAGATAGCGCCTGACCATGGCGACGACGCGCGCCGGCGAGAAGCCACGCGGCCGCCCCGCGCGCTCGGCATGAAGCGCGGTCATTGCGCCGCCTCGCGCGGCCCTTCGCCCGGCGCGCGCGCGATGTCGAGGAAGACCTGTTCCAGCGTGTCGCGGCCATAGCGCTCGATCAACGCGCGCGGACTGCCGCGATCGACGATGCGGCCGCGACGCATCATCAAGACCTCTGAGCAGAGCCGTTCGACCTCGCCCATATTGTGCGAGGCCAGCAGGATCGTGGCGCCGCTCTGCCGCTGATAGGTTTCGAGATATCCTCGCACCCAATCGCCGGTATCGGGATCGAGCGAGGCGGTGGGCTCGTCGAGAAGCAGCAATTCGGGCTCGTTGAGGAGCGCTTTCGCAAGCGCCACGCGGGTTTTCTGACCGGCGCTCAACTTGCCGGTTTGCCGATCGAGGAATTCGCCGATCTGGAGATCGGCGGCGAGCGCGCCGATGCGCTCATCGAGCCGCGCAAGGCCATAGAGGCGGCCATAGACGCGCAGATTCTGGCGCACGGTCAAGCGATGCGGCAGATCTACATAAGGGGACGAAAAATTCATGCGTGGCAAAACTCGGTAACGATGATGCAACATGTCCTCGCCAAAGATCCGAATATGGCCGGCCGTGGGCAGCAGCAATCCGAGCAGCATCGAGAGCGTCGTCGTCTTGCCGGCGCCGTTGCCGCCGAGCAGCGCCGCGGTAGCGCCGCGCGGCACCTCGAAATCGATGCCATCGACGGCGACGGTGTCGTTGAAGCGCTTGCTCAGAGCGCTGACTTGGATGACCGATCGAGAGTGAGGCGCGCGGTCCACGATGAGGCGATCCGTGACGGTGAGACGCTCCAGGGCGCGGCATGGCTGCCCGGCGGCGTTGGCGTGTCATATAATGGAGATTGCGGTGCCCGGATAGAGGCGCCGCGGCCACGGCTTCGAGGAGCGGCGGTTTTGCGCAGCGGCGAGATCATGGACCGACAACAGCGCTCGCGCACCGATGTCTCGGTCAGCCTGCGCATGCTGGTGCTCATCCGCTGGGTCGCGGTGTTGGGGCAGGCCGGGACGATCCTCTTCGTTCACTACGTTCTGGGCTTCGTCCTGCCGCTCGAGAGCGCGCTGGCGGTGGTGGCGACCTCGGCGCTCCTCAATATTGCCGCGAGCTGGCCGCGCCGCGCCTCGGCCCGGCTTGGCGATCGCGAAGCCGCGTTCTATCTCGCCTATGACATTCTTCAGCTCGGCATGCTGCTGTTCCTGACAGGCGGGCTTCAGAATCCCTTCGCCATCCTCATGCTGGCGCCGGTCACCGTGTCGGCCACGATCTTGTCACAGCGCAGCGTCTTCTGGCTCTCGGCGCTCACTGTCGCGGCGATCAGCCTGCTCGCCGTGCTGCACCTGCCGCTCCCCTGGCGCGACATGCAGATGCTGCCGCCGCCGCTTTACGTCCTCGGCGTGTGGGTGGCGCTGGTCTCCTCGACCGTCTTCATCTCGGGCTACACCTGGAGCGTCGCCGAGGAAGCGCGGCGCATGCGCGATGCCTATGCCGCGACGCAATTGGCGCTGGCGCGCGAGCAGCGCGTCTCCGCGGTGGGCGGCCTTGCCGCGGCGGCGGCGCATCAGCTCGGCAGCCCGCTCGCCACCATCGCGGTCATCGCCCGCGAGCTGGTGCGCGACCTGCCCGCCGACAGCCCCTATGCCGAGGATGCGCTGCTCTTGCTGAGCCAGAGCGAGCGCTGCCGCACGATCCTCGCCGATCTCGCGCGCCAGCGCGACGGCGAGAGCGGTTCGCCCTTCACCCGCCTTCCCTTCTCCGCCCTGGTCGAAGCGGCCGGCGAGCCTCATCGCGTCGCCGCCATCGACAGCGTCTATCTCACCGCCGCCGGCCGCGACGCCGATCAGCAGCCGGTCGAGGAGCCGCTCGTGCCCCGCAGCCCCGAGATCATGCATGGCCTCGGCAATCTCATCCAGAACGCCACGCAATTCGCCACGCGCGAGGTGAGCATCACCACGAGCTGGAGCGAGGACACCGTCGCGGTCGACATCGTCGATGACGGGCCGGGATTTCCGCAGGCGGTTCTCGCGCGCATCGGCGAGCCCTATATATCGGGACGCGGCGGCGAGACGCAGCATATGGGGCTCGGCATCTTCATCGCGCAAAGCCTGCTCGAACGCACCGGCGCCCGCGTCAGCTTCGCCAATCTCTCCGATGGCGGGGCGCAAATCGTCGTCGAGTGGAAGCGCGCGACGCTTGAAGGCATGGAAGGCAAAACACCGCTGAAAGAGGCTGGCGAATGAGCGACGACATGATGCATGGCAGCACCTCGGTCGAATCCTCCCCCTCGATCCTCGAAGGCCTCCCGGAATCGGAGCGTAGCCTTCTTCTCGTCGATGACGACGCGCCGCTCTGCCAGCGCTTGGCGCGCGCGATGGAACGGCGGGGCTTCGTCGTCGCCACGGCCGACAGTGTCGCGACCGGCACGGCCGCGGCGACCGCTTACCCGCCCGCCTTCGCGGTGGTCGATCTCCGGCTCTCCGATGGCAGCGGCCTCGAAGTGGTCAAGGCGCTGCGCAAGGCGCGGCCCAGCGCGCGCATCGTCATGCTGACGGGCTATGGCAATATCGCGACGGCGGTCGCGGCGGTGAAGGCCGGCGCGGTCGATTACCTGCCGAAGCCGGCCGATGCCGATGCCGTCGAGCGCGCGCTCTTGGCCGGCGATGCCGGGCTGCCGCCGCCGCCGGAGGACCCGATGTCGGCCGACCGCGTGCGCTGGGAGCATATTCAGCGCGTCTTCGAGCAATGCGACCGCAACGTCTCCGAGACCGCGCGCCGCCTCAAGATGCACCGCCGGACGCTGCAACGCATTCTCGGCAAGCACGCGCCGCGGAATTAGCGCGGGTATCTCGAGAGGGTATCGCCCGAAGCAAGCCCGTCATCGCGAGGAGGCGAAGCCGACGCGGCGATCCAGTGCCGCTGGATGGATTGCTTCGCCTTGCGGCTCGCAATGACGAGAACAACTAAAGTGACCTGATCTGAGCTGAACGGCCGCAGCAGCTCACGTCTGCAGGAACGACCACTCCGTCCCTTCAAGGACGAGGCAGGTCAACCGGTCGGTTGCGAAGGCGCCGGTGTCGATGCCGATCCGGTTGCGCTGCACGTCCGGCCGCTCGGTGATGGTGTGGCCATGCACCACGATCTTGCCGAACTCGGTGCCGGATTGCAGGAACTCGTCGCGGATCCAGAGGAGATCCTGCTCCGCTTGCGCGTCGAATGGCACGCCCGGCCGCACGCCGGCATGGACAAAGAAGTAATCGCCCTCGCTATGCGAAAGAGCGAGGCCCTGCATGAAGCGGCGATGGCGCTCGGGCAAGCGGCGTGCGAATTCGAGTTGCGCGCGCGCGAGTTCTTCGAGCCGGGTGGCGGGCTCGGGCGGCATGACGCCGTAGCTGCGGAGCGTCGCATCCCCGCCGTAATACATCCAGGAAGGGCCGATCCCGACATCGTCGAGAAAGCGCAGCAGGCTGTCCTCGTGATTGCCCTTCAAATGGATGCACTCGAAGCCGGGCAGCGGCGCGTCGAGCAGGAGATTGATCACCGCGGCGGATTCGGCGCCGCGATCGATGTAGTCGCCGAGATAGATCACCACATTGCGCTCGGCCTGGCGGCGATAGGCATCCTCGTGGATGAAGCGGTGCAACTCGCGCAGCAGGTCGGCTCGGCCGTGGATATCGCCGATCGTATAGATGCGGCTTGCGTCCGGGACGCGCGGCATATCGGTCTGCCGCTGTGCCCGGTTCAGGCCAAGGAGCTTGGGGATTATCGATGGCATCGTGATGGGGCCGCCGCGCGTTCAACTCTTATAGGTCGTGACATGGATGAACCCTGTGCGGGATATCACAGCGACGGCTTCAATTGCGTTAACCGACCATAAAACCCGTATGAGCGCGATTCTGCACCACCGGCGGGTGTCGGCTACACCGAAAATGGGTACTTTGCAAACGAGATCAAGGACGAACTTGGCCTGTGGCGGCCAAGCCCGCTACCGGCGGTTTTGCTTGCCAGGTCCCGTTCCCCGGCCGTAAGACAGGCGCCGATGTCGGATACCGATCTCATTCCGCTGGTCGAGGCGCTCGGCCGCTCGCGCGTGCTGTGCGTCGGCGATGTCATGCTCGATCACTACGTCTATGGCCGGGTCGAGCGGGTCTCGCCCGAGGCGCCCATCCCGGTGCTGCGCATCGAGCGCGAGCAGAAGAGCCTGGGCGGGGCCGGCAATGTCCTGCGCAACCTCCAGGCGCTGGGCGCGCAACCCAGCTTCGTCTCGGTGATCGGCAGCGACGCGCCGGGCCGCGAGATCAGCGGCCTGATCGCCGGGCTGGGCGGCATCGAGGCCCATGTCCTCACCGAGCGCGGCCGGACGACCACGGTGAAGACGCGCTACGTCGCGGGAACGCAGCAGATGCTGCGCGCCGATCGCGAGAATGTCGTGCCGCTGAGCACGAGGCTGCGCGGCGAGCTTCTTCATACCGTGCGCGACGTGCTGGGGCATGCCCAGGTGACGGTCCTCTCGGATTACGCCAAGGGCGCGCTCGCCGATGGCGTCGCCGCGGAGGTGATCGCCGCGGCGCGCGCAGCCGGACATATCGTCATCGTCGATCCCAAGGGCATCGATTACGCCGCCTATCGCGGCGCCACGCTGTTGAAGCCGAATCGCCGCGAGCTGCGCGAGGCGACGAAGCGCCCGGTGGACAACGAGACGGAAATCACCGCCGCGGCCCGCGCGCTCATCGACACGCTGGACTTTGCCGGGGTGCTCGTCTCGCTGAGCCAGGACGGGCTTCTGCTGGTGGAGGCTTCGGGCCAGACGCACAGACTCGGCGCCGTCGCGCGCGAGGTCTATGACGTCTCGGGCGCCGGCGACACCATGGTGGCGGTGCTGGCCGCGGCGCTCGCCGCCGGCGCCTCCTATCGCGACGCGGCGCGGCTTGCCAATGTCGCGGCGGGCGTCGTCGTCGCCAAGGTCGGCACCGCCGTCGTCCATGCTAACGAGCTCGTCGAGACTTTGGTCGATCGCGATGCGCTCGCCACGCGCAAGGTATTGCCCTTGTCCTTGGCGCTCGATCACGTCGCGCGGTGGCGCCACAACGGGCTCAGCATCGGCTTCACCAATGGCTGCTTCGATCTGCTCCATCCCGGGCATATCTCGCTGTTGAGCCAGGCGCGCGCGGCGAGCGACCGGCTCGTCGTCGGCCTCAACAGCGACGCCTCGGTGTTGAGGCTCAAGGGGCCGGGGCGCCCTGTCCAGAGCGAAGCGGCGCGCGCCGCCGTGCTCGCCTCGCTCGCCTCGGTCGATATGGTGATCGTCTTCGAGGAGGACACGCCGCGGAACCTCATCGCCGCGCTGCGTCCCGAGGTATTGGTGAAGGGCGCCGATTATCGCCTCGACCAGGTGGTGGGCGCCGATATCGTGCAATCCTATGGCGGCAAGGTGGTGCTGGCCGACCTTGTCCCCGGCCACAGCACGACGGCGACGATCGCGCGTCTCGCGCGCTGAAGCCGGCACGATGGATCGGCTCAGGCGAATTCGGGGTCGTCGATGCCGGGATCGAGCTGGCGGCGCAGGCGGCCGGCGGCGAGGAGTGCGAAGCGCATGAGGACGGCGCGGCGGCGCGCGGCGGCAAGCGGCTCCGTGGGCGGCTCGCGCAAGATCGCCGCACCGAAGGCGTCGGCCACGATAAGGCCGCATTCCTCGGGAATGAGTTCGAGCGGAAAGCCGCTCGGCACGGCGAAATAGAGGCGGTCGCAGAAGTCGCGATATTCCGGCCATTTGCGGTCGCTGCGGAAATCGGCTACCGAGGATTTGATCTCGACGATGATAATCTCCCCGTCTCTGCCCAGGGCCAGAACGTCGGCGCGCCGTCCATTGGCGAGCGAGACCTCGTTGAGCGTCGCGAAGCCGCGATGCGCCAGCGCGCGGCCAATGCCGCGGGCCAGCTCTTTCGGGAAGTCGCGCGCGTCGGACATTTTCGCTGAGTGTGCGCGATGACGGGGGGAAAACGAAGCTTTTTGCGCGATGCCTGGCGTCTCGCCAAGCCCTATTGGACCTCCGAGGACAAATGGGCGGCCTGGGGCCTCCTTCTCGCGGTCATAGCACTCAATCTCGGCTCGGTCTTCATCAGCGTCCGCATCAATTTCTGGAACCGCGATTTCTTCAACGCGATTCAGGAAGTCGATTGGACCGCGTTCAGGCATCAGCTCCTGATCTTCACCGGCCTCGCGACGGCGGCGATCATCGTCAGCGTCTACCAGCTCTATCTTCAGCAGATGTTGCAGATCCGCTGGCGACGCTGGCTCACACGGCGCTATCTCGACACCTGGCTCGCCGAGCGCGCCTATTACCGCCTTCAGCTCGAAAGCACCGGCACCGACAACCCCGACCAGCGCATCTCCGACGATCTCGACCGCTTCACGCGCGTCTCGCTGGCGCTCACCGTCGGCGGCGCCGGCTTTCTCAATGCCGGCGTCACGCTCGTCTCCTTCCTCGGCATTCTCTGGTCGATCTCGGGCGCGCTCACCGTCCCGCTCGGCACATTGGGAACGCTCGAGATCCCTGGCTACATGGTGTGGTTCGCCTTCCTCTACGCTGTCGGCGGCACCTGGCTCACCTTCCGGATCGGCCGGCCGCTGGTGCGCCTCAATTTCGAGCAGCAGCGCTACGAGGCCGATTTCCGCTTCAGTATGGTGCGCCTGCGCGAGAACACCGAGAGCGTCGCGCTCTATGGCGGCGAAGCGCGCGAGCGCCGCGTCTTCCTCGACCGGTTCGGCCACGTCGTCGGCAATTTCTGGAGCATCATGAAGCGGGTGAAGACGCTCAACTGGTACACCAGCGGCTACACCCAATTCGCCATCATCTTCCCCTATCTCGTCGCCGCGCCCCGCTACTTCGCCAAGGCGATCACCTTCGGCGATCTTCAGCAAACGGCCGACGCTTTCGGCCAGGTGCAGCAATCGCTTTCCTTCATCGTCAATTCCTATGTCGAGATCGCGGAGTGGCAGTCGGTGATCCAACGTCTCGCCGGGTTCGACGAGCGCGCCCGCGACGTGGCGGCGGCGGCGCGCGCGCCGCAGACGATCGTCATGGAGCGCGGCGGCGGCGGCCTCGCGGTGAGCGGTCTCGATCTCGACCTGCCCGATGGCACGCCGCTTTTGCGCGGCGTCAATCTTGCCGCAAAGCCCGGCACCTCGCTCCTCATCGCCGGGCCGACCGGCACCGGCAAGAGCACGCTCTTGCGCGCGCTTGCCGGCATCTGGCCCTATGGCCGCGGCCATGTCCGCATCGGCGAGGGACGCATCCTGTTCCTGCCGCAGCGGCCCTATTTGCCACTCGGCACGCTGCGCAACGCGCTGCTCTATCCCAATGAGGATGACAGCGTGCCGACCGAGCGGCTTGCCGCGGTGCTGGCAAAGGTGGGCTTGCCGGCGCTCGCGACCGAGCTCGACACGCTCGACCATTGGGCGCAGCGCCTCTCGCTCGGCGAGCAGCAGCGGCTTGCCTTCGCCCGCATCCTGCTGAGCGAGCCGGGGATCATCTTCCTCGACGAGGCGACCTCAGCGCTCGACGAGGCGGGCGAGGCCGAGCTCTACGGCCTCCTGCGTGATGCACCTTGGCATCCGACGGTGGTGAGCGTCGGCCACCGCGGCACATTGCGCGACATGCATGACGCGACCGTGCCGCTGTCCGCGGCCGCCGAGCGCCGCCGCGAGCTCAGCGCGGCGCAGTAGCAGGTTGCATCAAGGACGCGCGCGTTTCGACATGCGCCCTTGCGGGCGCAAGCTCAGCGTGAGGTAAAGGACCGTCATCCTGACGGCAGATCGAAGGACGTCTACGGCAGGAACATCCGCACCGCTGCCGCTCCCATGATGGCGGTGGCGATCCAGCCGAGGGCGATGATCGGCCGGCTCGCGGTGTAAAGGCCCATCACGGATCGTCGCGAGACCAAAAGAATGATGACGGCCATCACCGGGACCGCGACGAGGCCGTTGATGACCGCGCTCCAGAACAACGCCTTCATCGGGCTGATCGGCGAGAACTGGATGACGAGGCCGATGAGGACGCTCGCCGTGATGACGCCATAGAAGCCGCGCGCGTCGGTCGCCTTTCGCTCGAGGCCCCATTTCCACCCCATCGCCTCGCACAGCGCATAGGCGCCCGAGCCGGCGAGGACGGGGACGCCGATCAAGCCGACGCCGAGAATGCCGAGCGCGAATAGCACGAAGGCGAAGTCGCCGGCGAGGGGACGCAGAGCGCCCGCCGCCTGAGCGGCCGTCTCGATATTCGTCGTCCCCGCGGCATTGAGGGTGACGGCGGTTGCCAGAATGATGAAGAAGGCGGTGGCATTGGAATAGAACATGCCGCTCCACGTGTCCCAGCCGATGCGGCGCAGCTCGCGACCGGCCGGGCGCGCATCGCGCAGCAGGGGCTGGTCGGCCTCTCCCTTCTGCATCTCCTCGACCTCCTCGGAGGCTTGCCAGAAGAAGAGGTAGGGACTGATGGTCGTGCCGAAGAGGCCGACAATGACCGTCGCGGCGTCGCTATCGAGAGAAAATTTGGGCCAAACGGTGCGAAGCGCCACCTCACCCCAGGGGACATGGACCGTGAACGCGACGGCGACATAGGAGAGGAGCGAGAGGGTCAGCCATTTGAGGAAATGGACGTAGCGATGATAGGGGACGAAGACCTGCAACAGCAGCGTCGTCAGCACGAACAGCACGGTCATGGCGTGGCGGTTGAGGCCGGTCACCAGCTCCGCCGTCTCTCCCATGGCGGCGATATCGGCGGCGATGTTGAGGATATTGGCGATCAGCAGCAGCAGGACGACGCCCTGCAGCACGACGGGCGGAAGCGTCGCCTTGATGTTCGCGGCGAGCCCTTTTCCGGTGACCCGGCCGATCCGCGCGCACATGGATTGAACCGCCGCCATCAAGGGAAAGGCGAGCGGCATCGTCCAGAGCATGTTGAAGCTGAATTGAGCGCCCGCCTGCGAGTAGGTCGCGATGCCGCTCGGATCGTCATCGGCGGCGCCCGTGATCAGTCCCGGCCCCACCCGCGACAGCGGATGTTCCCTGAGCCTCTCCCAGAGGAGTTCGAGAGTGCTACGGCGGCCGTTTGCGACGTCTTCGAGAGATTGCATGTGCTCGACGTTCCCGGCGGGACTGCCGGCTACTTGCCAACGCTTCGCACGCCCTAGGGTTGCATGGCGATCTTCACCTGCTGGCCTTCGGTGATATCGGCGGGCGGCGTGAGCGCCACGCGCTCGCCGCCTTTGAGCCCGTCGCGCAGCTCCAGCGTGGTGCCGTAGTCGCGATAGACGCTCACAGGGCGCAGATGCACGCGGTCTTGCTCGTCCACGACCGCGACCCGCAGCCCATCGGCATTGAAGAGGAGGGCTTCGGCCGGGATCACGACCGTGGGGAGGGGCCGCGGAATCGCGAAATCGACGGTGACATAGAGTCCCGAGCGCAGCACGCCGTCGGGATTGGGCACATCGACTTCGACCAGCATCGTCCGCGACGCGGCGTCGAGCGCCGACGCATTGCGCGCCACCTTGCCCTCGAAGCTTCGATCCGGCAATTCCGGCACATGCACCTTCGCGACGAGGCCGTCTTTCAAGCCGACGGCGCCGCTCTGCGGCACATTCACCTGGACGCGCACGACATCGTCGCGCTGCAAGGTGAAGAGCGGCGTCCCGCCGCTGCTGTCATCGGCCTTGACGAGATCGCCATTGTCAACGTTGCGCGCGGTGATGACGCCGCTGAACGGCGCCTCGACCTTCTCGAATTCGGTGAGCTGCTCGAGCCTCTGCACCGTCGCCTGCTGCGCCTTGAGATTGGCTTCCGCCACCTTGACGCCGGCCTCGGCGCTGGCGACGGCCGCGACCTTCGAGGCGAGACCCAAGCGCGTGTTGTCGGCATTCTGCTTGGTCTCCCAGCCGTGATCGGCAAGACGCGAGGTCCGCGCATTGGTCGCCTCGGCGAGCGAGGCGTCCGAACGCGCCTGTTGAAGCGCGGCGCGCGCCTGATCGAGCGCGCCCTGCATCTGCCCGAGCCTCGCTTCGGCCTCGGCCAGTTGGTGATCGAGGTCGGGGGCCGCGATGCGCAGGAGCAGATCGCGCTCGTGCACGCGGCTGCCGATATCGACCCGCCGCTCCGCGATATACCCCGTGGCGCGCGCATAAATGCGCGCCTGATCGAAGGGGAGAACGCTGCCCGGCAGGCTCAGCGGGAGCGGCCCCTCCTGCGCCCGCGCCACCGCCACGCGCAGCGCGGGGACGAAATCGACGGTCTGGCGCTGCGTCTCGCTGGCCGCTTCTTGCCGCTGCCAATGCCCATAGGCGCCCCAGGCGAGCGCGCCCAGCACGGCGGCCGCCACGGCCACATAGAGGCGGCGCGACGGCGCCTGCGGCTTGTCCGATTGGACCCGCTCCTTCTCCGACGACAGCGGCGCGCCGATATTCATGCGTAATCCTCCAGCGGCTTCACCGCGCCGCGCCTCAGCACCGCATAGAGGAAGGGCACGAAGAGCAGGGTCGAGCAGGTGCCGATGGCGATGCCGCCGAGCACCGCGCGCGCCAGCGCCGCATTGGCCTCGCTGCCGTCGGCGAGCCCCAATGACATCGGCAGCATGCCGACGAACATCGCGCCCGCCGTCATCAGTACCGGGCGGAGCCGCGTCTGCCCGGCGATGATCGCCGCCTCCGCCGCCGAGCAGCCCGTGGCCTCGCGGTGCTCGCGCGCGAAGGTGACGAGCAGGATGGAATTCGCCGAGGCGACGCCGATGCTCATGATCGCGCCCATGAGCGAGGGGATGGAGAAGGTCGTCTGCGTGACGAAGAGGCTGCCGACGATGCCGCAGAAGGCGAGCGGCAATGCGGCCAGCACGACGAAGGGATCGCCCCAATTCTGGTAGTTCACCACCATCAGCAGATAGACGAAGGCGAGCGCGCCGATGAGACCGAGGCCCAGATGCGAGAAGGCGTCGTTCTTGCTCTGCATCTGGCCGCGCAGCACGATCCGGTTGCCCGGTTTTAGCTGCTTCTGGAACTCCGGAAGGATGCGCTCGAGATCGGCTTCGACCGCGCCCAGATCGCGGTCCTGCACATTGGCATAGATGTCGAAGGTGCGCTGGATATTGCTGTGGGTGATGAGCGTCTGCATCGGCTCGCGCTTCACGGTCGCGACATTGGACAGCATCTCGAGCTTCTGGTTCCGCGTTCCCGAGAGAAGCAGCGGCGTATTCTCGATGTCGCTCATGCTGCTCAGGCGGTATTCGGGCGTCTGCACCGCCACCTGATAGGGAACGCCGGTCTTGGGATCGGCCCAGAAATTGGGCGCCACCTGGAAGCTCGAGCTCAGCGACGTGTTCATGTCGCTGGCGATCTGCTGCTCGGTCAGGCCGATCTGCGCCGCGCGCACGCGGTCGACATCGACGAAGAAGCTCGGAGCATCGACGATCTGATGGAGATGCACGTCGACCGCGCCGCGCACCGCCTTGACGCGCGGGAGCAGCGCCAGCGCGACCTTCCGGTTGTTCTCGGCATCGTTGCCGACCACCTGCACATCGATCGGCGCGGGAAGGCCGAAATTCAGGATCTGGGTGATGATGTCCGCCGGTTGGAAATAGAAGGTGGCGGCGGGGAATTTCTCGTGGAGCACGCGGCGCAGCTTGCGCCGATAGCCGTCGGCCGGCGCGTGACCTTCCCTGAGGCTGATGAGGATCTGACCGTCATTCATCGCCACGGTCGAGCCGTCATCATAGGAAAGATTGTAGTTGATCGCGGGCATGCCGATATTGTCGAGCACGAGCTCGAGATCGCGCGGCGGGATGATGCGGCGGATCTCGTCCTCGACGGCCTGGAAGAGCCGCTCAGTCTCCTCGACGCGCAGGCCGGAGGGTCCGCGCACATGAAGGCGGAGCTGACCCGCGCTGATCTCGGGGAAATAATCCTCGCCGACGAAGAAGGCGAGCGCGCCAGCGCCGATGATCATCAGGGCCGCGACCGACGCGACGACGACGCGGTGAGCGAGAATGACATGGAGCAAGCCGACATAGGCGCTGCGGAAGCGCTCGAAGCCGCGCTCGAAAGCGGCGTGGATGCGGCTGAAGACGCCCGGCGATGCGGGCTCGTCCTGCTCCCCATGCCGCTCGCCTTGCACGAGGACATCGATGAGGATCGGCACGAGCGTCCGCGACAGCACATAGGAGGCGATCATCGCGAAGACGACGGCCAGCGCCTGCGGCGTGAAGAGATATTTCGCCATATCGGTCAGGAATACGACCGAGACGAAGGCGGTGCAGATGGTGAGCGTCGAAATGAGGGTGGGCTTGGCGATGCCGGCCGCGCCCTCGACGACCGCTTCCCGGAAACTTCGGCCTTCCTCGAATAATCGATAGGTGTTCTCGATCGCGACCGTCGCATCATCGACGAGCACGCCGACGGCAAGTGCCAAGCCGCCCAGCGTCATGAGATTGATGGTCTCGCCCAAGGCCGCGAGCATGGCGAGCGAGCTCAGCACGGCCAACGGGATCGAGACGAGCACGATGAGCGTCGAGCGCCAGGAGCCGAGGAATGTCAGAATCATGAGACCGGTGAGCCCGGCGGCGATTGCACCTTCGCGCACCACATCGAAGATCGCGTTCGAGACGAAGACGGACTGATCGAAGAGCGGCGTGAATTTCATGTCGGGGGGTGCGGCCGCGCGGATCTGCGGCAGCATCGACTTGACGAGATTGACGACCGAGAGCGTCGAGGCATTGCCGTTCTTGAGGATGGTCTGCAGCACCGAGCGCCGGCCATCGGCGCGCACGATGTTCTGCTGCACGGCGAACCCGTCGCGGACATAGGCGACGTCGCGCAGGAGCACGGGCGCGCCGTTCACGATCTTGACGGGGATCCGGCTCAGCGCCTCGATCGCATCGGGCGAGGAGTTCAAGCGCACGGGATATTGCGTGCTGCCGAGCTTGACGAGGCCGGAGGGCACGACGACGTTCTCGGCCGTCACGGCATTGGTCACATCCATCGGCGTGAGCCCGTGCGCCTGAAGCGCGTTCTGGTCGAGATCGACCATGATCTCGCGCGCCTTGCCGCCGAAGGGGATGGGGAGCGTCGCGCCCGGCAATTGCGTCAGCACCTGCCGCACGCGGTAGAGACCGTAATCGAAGAGCTCCTGCTCGCTCGACTTGTCCGAGGAGAGCGCCAATTGAATGACCGGCACCGAGGAGGCGTAGTAGCGCACCACTGTCGGCGGCTGGATGCCGGGCGGCATGATGGCGCGGATCCAGTTGACCGAGGCGACGCATTGCGCGATGGCGAGGTCGAGATTCACATCGGGCTGGAAATAGACCTTGATGACGCTCACCCCGTACATCGTCTGGCTCTCGATATTGCGGATGCCGTTGATGTTGTTGGAGAGCGAGTATTCGGAATAGGTCGTGACGCGCTTTTCCATCTCCGGCGTGGTGAGGCCGGTATAGGTCCAGATGATGGTGACGACGGGGATATTGACCGAAGGGAACACATCCTTCGGCATGGTGACGATGGCGCCCACGCCCAGAAACAGGATGAAGACCGCGGCCACATAGAAGGAGACGCGGAATTTGAGCGCGTATTTGACCAGGCCCATTCTGCACCGCCTGCCAAGCGATCCGCCCGAGCCGACCGACGAAAGCGGTTGTTCTTACCGGATCACGCCAAACCGGGCAAATCCGCCCCTTTCGGGTCGGCGCGCGGCGCCTTGGCAAAACGCGTGAAAGGTGAGACCCTTCTTCGGGACCGTCTGGCATCCGGCGAACCTCGTCGCAGGGAGGATGCCAATGACCGCGCTCACGGACGTAACGCCCGCTCTTAGCGCCAACGAGCACTCTCGCGAGCTTCGTCGCGCCGTCATCGCCGCCACCGTCGGCACCACCATCGAGTGGTATGATTTTCTCCTCTACAGCACGATGGCCGGGCTCGTCTTCGGCAAGCTCTTCTTTCCGAACGAGGCGCCGCTCGCAGCGACGCTCAGCGCCTTCGGCATCTATTTCGTGGGCTTCGTCGCGCGCCCGATCGGCGCCCTCATCTTCGGCCATTTCGGCGATCGGGTCGGACGCAAATCGACGCTCATCGCCACCTTGATGCTGATGGGCATCTCGACCTTCCTGGTGGCCTTCCTGCCGGGCTATGCCTCGGTCGGCATCTGGGGCGCGGTCATCTTGACCATTCTCCGCCTGCTACAGGGCATCGGCGTCGGCGGCGAGTGGGGCGGCTCGGCGCTGCTCTCGATGGAATGGGCGCGGCACAATCACGAGCGCGGCTTCATCACCTCCTGGCCGCAACTGGGCGGTCCGGCGGGGCTCTTCCTCGCCAATCTCGCCGTCCTCGCCTTCAGCGAGATCTCGGGCGATCAGTTCCTCGTCTGGGGCTGGCGCATCCCCTTCGCGCTCAGCATCATCCTCGTCGGCATTGGCCTCTGGATCCGCTTGCGGATTCTCGAGACGCCGGTCTTCCGCAAGCTCGCCGCCGAGCGCCGGATCGAGCGCACGCCGATTCTCGAAGTCATCCGCAAGCAGCCGCGCGCGATCATCCTGTCCGCGCTTGCGCGCACCTCGGAGCAAGGCCCCTTCTATGTCTTCACCGGCTTCATCTTCGCTTACGGCACGGTGACGCTCCACGCCTCGCGCGATCTCCTGCTGGCAGGCGTGCTCGTCGCCGCCTGCATGTCGGTGGTCGCCATTCCCTTGAGCGGCTATCTCTCCGACCGCATCGGGCGCAAGCGCATGTACATCATCGGCAGCGCCACGATGGGGATCTTCGGCTTCGTCTATTTCGGCCTCATCAGCGCCGGCTCCTCCGTGCTCCTCTTCATCGCGATCGCGCTCTCGCTGATCCCGCACAATATGCAGTACGGGCCGCAGGCGGCGCTCATCGCCGAAAGCTTCACGCCGCGCTTGCGCTACAGCGGCTCCTCGATCGGCTATCAGCTCTCCTCGATCTTCGCTGGTGGCCCCGCGCCCTTGATCGCCACCGCGCTCTTTGCGACCTACAAATCGCCGCTCCCGATCGCGATCTACATTCTCATCTGCGCCGTCATCTCGATCACCGCGACCGCGTTCTTGACGGACTACACCGGCCGCGACATCTCGGACGAGTACGATCGCTGATTCGGTGCGTTTACTTCATGGATTCCCGCTTTCGCGGGAATGACGACTGAAGCCGAATTTCCCGCCTCTTCGCGTCATCCCCGCGAAAGCGGGGATCCATCTCGTCAGAGCTTCGTCTCGCCGGAGTTCGACACCGGCGGTTTTGCGGCTAGCATGAGGCGATGAAAGCATTTGCGGCGCTGTTGATCCTTTGCTCGCTTTGCGCACCCGCCTTCGCCGAAGAGGCGGGCGACGCGGTTTACCGTGCGCATTGCGCGCAATGCCATGCCGGCGGCGTGGCGCGCGCCCCCGATCTCTCGGCGCTGCATCAGCTCCCCGTGACGAGCATCGAGGCGGCGCTCACCGGCGGCAGCATGAGCGCGCAGGGGCGCGAGTTGAGCGCGGCCGAGATCGAGGCGGTGAGCCAATTCCTCGGCAGCAAGGCGCAGCCGATCGCAAGCACCGGCGCGACCTGCGGCCAGAGAAGCCCGCTCGCCGCCGACGCCCTCACGGGGCCGCATTGGAACGGCTGGGGCGTCGATCTCGCGCAGAGCCGTTTTCAGCCGGCGGCGATGGCGCAGCTTGCCGCCGCGGATGTGCCGAAACTCAAGCTCGCCTGGGCCTTCGGCTTCGACGGCACCAACCGCGCCTATGGCCAGCCGACGGTGGTGGGCGGGCGGATCTTCGTCGGCAGCGCCAATCGCAAGGTCTATTCGCTCGACGCCAAGACCGGCTGCGTCTTCTGGATCTTCGAGGCGCAAGCGCCGGTGCGGACGGCGATCAGCATCGGCATCGACGCGCGGGGTGCCTCCGCCTATTTCGGCGATCAGCGCGGGAATGCCTATGCGCTCGACGCCGCGAACGGCCGATTGCGTTGGAAGACGCATGTCGACGAGCATCCCGCGGCCATCATCACGGGCGCGCCGGCGCTCGCCGGACCCGTGCTCTATGTCCCCGTCACCTCCTATGAGGAGGCGACCGGCGCCGATCCGCATTATTCCTGCTGCACCTTCCGCGGCAGCATCACGGCACTCGACACCGCGACCGGCAAGCTCATCTGGAAGAGCTACACCATCCCCGAGCCGCCCAAGCCCGTCCGGAAGAACCAGCTCGGCGTCCAGCTTTTCGGACCTTCGGGCGCCGGCATCTGGTCGTCGCCGACGATCGATCCCGCCGCGGGGATGCTCTATGCCGCGACGGGCGACAGCTATTCCGATCCGGCGGCGGCGACCTCCGACGCGATCCTCGCGTTCCGCCTCGATGATGGGAAGCTCCTCTGGTCGCGCCAGACGACGGCGGACGACGCCTATACCGTCGCCTGCGCCGGTCGCGCGCCGGGCAAGGGCAATTGTCCGGAGGCGGGCGGCCCCGATTTTGACTATGGCTCCTCGCCCATCCTGGTGACGCTCGCCGGCGGCAGGCGCGCGCTCATCGCCGCGCAGAAATCGGGCGTCGTCTATGCGATCGACGCGGATCATGAGGGCAAGATCCTGTGGCAGCGCCGCGTGGGCCAGGGCGGCAAGCAGGGCGGCGTCGAATGGGGCCCCGCCGCCGATGAGCACAAAGTCTATGTCGCGCTCTCCGATGTGCGCATTCGCCTGGCCGCGGCGGGAACGCCCGGTGCGCAGAAATCGATCTTCGGGCCGAGCCTCTTGCTCGACCCCAAGGCCGGCGGGGGCCTCTTCGCGCTCTCGCTCGAGACCGGCGAGGTGGTCTGGCACACGCCCCATCCCGGCTGCGGCGACACGCCGGGATGCAGCCCCGCGCAATCCGCCGCGGTGACGGCGATCCCCAGCGTCGTCTTCTCCGGCGGCCTCGACGGCCATCTCCGCGCCTATGATGCGGCGAGTGGGCGGATCATCTGGGATACCGACACCAAGGGCAGCTACAAGACCGTCAACGGCACGACGGCGCTCGGCGGCTCGATCGACGGGCCGGGACCGGTCGTGGTCGGCGGCATGCTCTATGTCGATTCGGGCTATGCTTTCACCGGCGGCGCGCCGGGGAACGTGCTGCTCGCCTATTCGGTCGGCGGCCAATAGGCGCCGGATCGCCCGCCGAGGCTGGAGTCCTGACGATGCCGAGAATCGATCTCCCGACCGCCGACCACCAAATCGCGCCCTATACCACCGCAGCGCCGCGCCATTTCCCCGATGCCGCCCCGCCCTTCACCCGCATCGCCTATGCCGCCGCCCATGTCGTCGCCGATCCCTTGGCCGACGGCGATCCCTGGCTCGAGCCGCGCATCGATTGGGACGCCACCATCGCCTATCGCCGCCATCTCTGGTCGCTCGGTCTCGGCGTCGCCGAGGCGATGGACACGGCGCAGCGCGGCATGGGGCTCGACTGGCCGACGAGCCTCGACTTGATCCGCCGCTCACTCGCCGCCGCACGCGAGACGCCGGGCGCGCTCATCGCCTGCGGCGCGGGAACCGATCAGCTCGCGCCCGGCGCCGCGCTTACGGTGGATGCCGTCATCGCCGCCTATGAAGAGCAATGCGAGGCGATCGAGACTCTCGGCGGGCGCATCATCCTCATGGCGTCCCGCGCGCTCGCCGCCTGCGCCCGATCGCCCGAGGATTACCGGCGCGTCTATGACCGCATCCTCGCGCAAGTGCGGGAGCCCGTGATCATCCATTGGCTCGGCGACATGTTCGATCCCGCCTTGGCGGGATATTGGGGTCATCGATCCTTTCAGGGCGCGCTCGAGACCTGCCTCGCGATCATCGAGGGCAATGCCGCGAAGGTGGACGGGATCAAGATATCGCTCCTCGACAAGGAGAAGGAGATCGTCCTGCGCCGCCGCCTGCCCCAGGGCGTGCGCATGTATACGGGCGACGATTTCAATTATCCCGAATTGATCGCCGGCGACGCGCAAGGCCATTCCGACGCCTTGCTCGGCATCTTCGATGCGATCGCGCCCGCCGCGGCGGCGGCGCTCGGCGCTCTCGCGCGAGGCGATTTGGCCCGGTTCCACGCGATCCTCGCGCCGACCCTGCCGCTCGCGCGTCACATCTTCGCGGCGCCCACGCGCTTCTACAAGACGGGCGTCGTCTTCATGGCCTATCTCAACGGGCATCAGGACCATTTCGTCATGGCGGGCGGACAGCAATCAGCGCGCAGCGTGATCCATCTCGCCGAGCTCTTCCGCCTCGCCGACCGCGCCGGGCTGCTGCGCGATCCCGATCGGGCGGTCGAGCGGATGCGCCGCGTGCTGGCGCTTCACGGCATCGCCGCGTGATGCGCGACTTCTCGCGCGATCACCGCTGGCTTTCGATCAACACGGCGACGCTGCGCGAGCAGGGCGACCTCGCCGAGATCATCGACGCCTGCGCGCGCCACGGCATCCGCGCGATCTCGCCCTGGCGCGATCAGGTGGCGGCGATCGGCCTCGACCGCGCGGTTCGGCTCGTCAGGGAAGGCGGGCTCGAGCTTTCAGGCTATTGCCGCGGCGGCATGTTCCCGGCGGCACCGTCGCGTCGCCAGGAGGTGCGCGACGACAATCGCCGCGCGGTCGATGAGGCGAAGGCGCTCGGCGCGTCCTGCCTCATTCTCGTGGTCGGCGGTCTCCCCCAATTCTCGCGCCCCGGCAGCGCGCCGATGAAGGACCTCGCCGAAGCGCGGCGCCAGGTCGAGGACGGCATCGCCGAACTGCTCCAATACGCGCGCGGGGCGCAAATGCCGCTCGCGATCGAGCCGCTTCATCCGATGTATGCGGCCGACCGCGCCTGCGTGAACACGCTCGCCCACGCGCTTGATATTTGCGACCGCCTCGACCCCGCGCGGAGGGGCGCGCTCGGCGTCGCGGTCGATCTCTATCATGTCTGGTGGGACCCCGATCTCGCGGCACAGATCAGCCGCGCCGGCCGGGCGCGGCTTCTCGCCTTCCATATCTGCGACTGGCTCGTTCCCACCGCGGATCTCCTCACCGACCGCGGCATGATGGGCGACGGCATCATCGACATCCCCGCCTGCCGCCGCGCCGTCGAAGCGCAAGGCTTCGCCGGCTACGCCGAAGTCGAAATCTTCTCCCGCACCTGGTGGCGGCGCCCGATGGACGAGGTGCTGAGGATTTGCATCGAGCGGTATCGGACGGCGGTGTGAGGGGTGGGTCGCTTAACGCGGATCTCCTCCGCGTTTCGCCGATCGCATCGCCGAAGGCGAACGTCCGGGCGACATGGTTGAAGAGGCACGGCGTCGAAACGCGCCTCGCGAACTCGGTCGCAGCCACGCACAAGCGGCTGTCGGGGCGAGCAACCACGTCAGGCTCGCCCGGCCAGCTTCATTTCTTCGGCGACAGCGCGCGCCACCTGCGGTCGCGTCAGCATCCGTTCGTGATAGGCCTGGATCGATTTCCAGCGAGCCAGATCAACACCTGCCGATCGCGGCCAGTTCAACACGGTCAGAAGATAGGCATCTGCGACTGTGAAGGTGTCACCGGTCAGGTAGGCGCGGCCGTCCGAGAGATGTCGTTCGAGAAAGTCGAATTTCTGCGGCAGCACAGTGCTCAGCGCATAGTTCTTAGCCTCCGCCGGAGCGCCGGGATTAAACGCAACGGCGAAAATCTGCTTGTGCAGCTCGGTTGAGATGAAATTCAGCCATTGCTGCACACGATAGCGATCAAACGTGTCCGCAGACGGAGCCAGACCCGTTTTGGGAGCCTGATCGGCCACGTATTGGAGGACCGCCGGTCCCTCCGTCAGCAATTCACCCTCGCGGGTGATCAAGGCTGGCACCTGGCCCTTAGCGGTGATCTTCCAGTAGTCCCTGCCGTCTTCTGTGCGGCGGGTCGACAAGGTGACGTTATGGAAGGCCGTTTCGCCCTCGAGATTTGCTTCATAGAGGGCGATGCGCGTCGCCAGCGAGCACGCCAACGGCGAAAAGTAGAGGTCCATGATGGGGGTCCTTTCGAGCGGCGAATTGATATATAGACTGACTCGTCTATATTAATGCCATCAAGATCTTTTTGCGAGTCGGTCTAAAAATGGCGAAGCGACCTCGGGGACGCCCCCGCGAATTTGACGAGGCTGTCGTACTCGACAGAGCGCTCGACGCCTTTTGGGACAACGGATATGAGGCGACCTCTCTCGACGATCTGGCCGCCGCGACCGGCTTGGCGCGCGCCAGCATCTACGCGGCCTTTGGCGACAAGGAGTCCTTCTATCTCAGGACGCTGGACCGCTTCGTCGAACGAATGCGGAAGCTGTTCGGCGACTCCTCCGTGGAGACTGTTGGACTCGTCCGTGCGGTGACGGATTTTTTTCAGGGGGCTATCGCCCTCTACTTCAGCGGGGACCGACCGCGTGGCTGCCTCGTGATATGCACTTCGGCGTCGCCGGCGGCGAGCCATCCGGAAATCCGCAGGGCACTCGCCGCAACGCTAAAGGCGATCGAAAACGCATTTGCCTGCGTGTTCACGGATGCAGAAAAAAGGGGCCTCATTCCGCCGGATATCCCGCCATCGCTTAGGGCGCAGTTTTCCGCCGCAATCTTGCACAGCATTGCACTACGTGCGCGTGCTGGAGAGAGCCGTCATCAACTTGAGAACTTCGCGCAGCGAGCCGCCGCGCTTTTATGCGCAGAGTCGGAAACAAGATTACTGTTCGGCAAAAGAAGAAGGGCCGCACGATCACCGCGACGGCACCACCTCAAATCGCAAACTCCGGCTCCGCCGCGCCGCCTTTGACCGCGAGGTCGAGGTCTTCGAGGATGCGTTCCTTCCAGTTTTGCAGGCTGGCTTCGGTGCGCCGCCGCGGTCGGGCCAAATCGATGAGGCAATACCGCATTTCCGTTTGACGTTTCTGCGGCAATGCCGCATAGTGATGGCATGCAGATCGTTCGCACGTCGCCCTATCTGCGTAAGGCTTCTAAGCTCTTTTCAGAAGACGAACTACGGGCGGCGGAGGACGAGATCGCAGCCGATCCATTGCATTGGCCCGTCATCAAGGGAACGGGCGGTTGCCGCAAGGCCCGGGCAGGACGAGGCGGATCGGGGAAGCGCGGCGGCGTACGGATGATCTACTTCTTTCGCGCATCCGCGGACACGATCTACATGCTGACGATCTATGCGAAAAGCGAGAAAGAGAACCTGACAAAGGCGGAGGAAAAGGAACTGCGGAAAGCCGTATTGCTCGTCGAGAAATCTTGATGTGGGAAACTCGTCATGACGAAAGCTAGGAAATCGCGGGTCGGCGCCGAGCTGGTCGAAGCAATGAACGAGGTGGTTCGGCACGCGCGCGGCGAGATTAAACTACCGACGCGCATCGCCCGCGTTCCCGATTTCGTCGATGTCCGCAAGATCCGCGGCAAGACCGGACTAAGCCGCTCCAAATTCGCCGCCCGCTTCGGCCTCGATCCCCGCGCCGTGCAGGATTGGGAGCAACGACGCCGCGTGCCTGATCGCGGCACGCGCATCCTGCTCAAGGTGATCGAGAAGGAACCGGAGGCGGTCGAGCGGGCGCTGGCGAGCTAAGCAAAGGGGAATCGAAGTCTGCGTCAACCCGGGATCGCATGGCGTGTAAATCATCATGCCTGCCGAGTCGACTTCTGAAGGTTGCCAACCACGGCCTCGCGAGGTACTGAATCATTATCACTTGTTACCCGAGACGGCGGTCTGACATGAACATTTGCATTATTTGGCAGAAGCCAATCCTTCTAGCGAAACGTAAGAAGATATGTTTTGACCAGAAGCATCTTTCTAAACTCGAAAAGCGCCCGGGCGTGTATTTCTTTTCGAGGCGCTATGCGGGCTCTTACCTACCGTTTTACGTGGGCGAAACGTTCAACATTCGCGGGCGCCTCAAGCAGCATCTCGCATCTAAAAAGATTGCAGATGTATTGAGAGGGATCAGCGACCGCGATCTACCTTCAATCCGCCAGGGAGAACGTTATTTCCACGCCGGATATTTCAAGGGCAAGCCTGGACAGGACCCAAAGAAGTGCTTGGACATCGTGCAACGACAGTTGATAGAGCAAGCGGTGGCCGAGGAATTGCCGCTGCTCAACCACCAACTGACGCGTGTTGCAACCCATACTCTCACGTTCACAGGCAGTAAAAATGGGCGAAGCATATTCCCAAAGCGAAAACAAATTAAGGCGTGAGGACGCGTACCTCAGGGCAGGATCATGAATCGTTAAGATGCGAGCAAGGCCGCTCGGAAATCGGGGTTGATGGCGGCTTTGAGACGCTTTCGTTTGATGGGGATTTTGCTCGGTTCGTGCTTGAGGAGATTGAGCGCAG